>Ga0209339_1000287_pt1 | contig 18717 bp, 19 predicted proteins | sample OlaalgELextract3_FD_187376 | JGI IMG/M metagenome (GOLD analysis project Ga0209339, IMG submission 187376) | Olavius algarvensis symbiont microbial communities from Tuscany, Italy - Type A ELBA extract 3 (SPAdes) (version 2) | ecosystem: Host-associated > Annelida > Digestive system >... | reverse complement strand
CCAAAAAAGGGACAAAAAAAATAGTAATGATTGCCATGCCGGTATTAGAGCTGCTTTATTCATTATTGAGTCGAGCTTTGGGACGCCAGATCCGACGATCAAAAAAAGGCGGCATCTTCAGCCCAATTACTTCCAAAGCTTGCTAAAAATAGCCTTTTTTTGGGTTATAATTCCGAAAATTAATAACCAATAACCAATAACAATTTTATCCGGGAGGACAAATGATACGCAGTTTATGGGCTTCAGCTACCGGCATGAACGCACAGGCTTTGAACCTGGATGTTATTTCGAACAATCTGGCCAATGTCAGCACCGCAGGATTTAAGAAAAGCCGCGCCGAGTTTCAGGACTTGTTATACGAAACCATTCGGCCGGCCGGGACTTCCTCCAGCCAGAGTACCCAGGTGCCGACCGGCATTCAACTGGGACATGGTACGCGCCCATCCACCGTGGTGAAAATATTCTCCCAGGGAGAACTGGAGCAAACCAAGAACGAACTGGATCTGGCAATCGAAGGCGACGGGTTTTTCCAGATTGCGATGCCCAGCGGAGAAACTGCGTTTACCCGCGACGGAGGATTCAAACTGGACAGCGAAGGACGCATCGTCAATCCGGATGGTTTTGCCTTGGAGCCGGAGATCTCGATCCCCACCGATACCGTGTCAATCTCAGTCGGCATGGACGGCACGGTTTCGGTCCTGCAAGCCGGCGAAACAACGCCGACCGAAGTCGGGACCATCGAGTTGGCCCGTTTTGTCAACTCGGCCGGTTTGATCAGTGTGGGCAAGAATCTTCACATCCCATCGGAGGCATCCGGCGATGCAATGACCGGTACGGCCGGAGAAGAAGGTTTGGGAACCATCGCACAGGGATTTTTAGAGCGCTCCAATGTTACGGTGGTAGAGGAAATGGTCAGTATGATTACCGCCCAGCGAGCCTATGAGGCCAATAGCAAATCGATTCAAACTGCCGATGAAATGCTGGCAATCGCAAATAATATCAAGCGCTAATCATTGATTTTGAAGGGTGTGGATTTGAATTACATAAAGGCTAAATCTTTTAAATATGCCGGCGTCGTCATATTGACGGCCTTGATCCTGCACGGGCCGGCCCTTGCAGTTCGTGCTGCGACACCGGTCCGGATCAAGGTTTCAGCCATGAGTCAGATTGATGGGGAAAACATCCTGTTAGGCAATATTGCAACGATCGAAGGCCACGATCAACCGTTGATCAAACAATTAAGCGGCGTTGTCGTCGGCCGGTCGCCCTTGCCGGGCCGCCGGCGCGAGATTGACTCCGGCGCCCTGAAAAGACGCTTGAGACAGCATCGAATCGATCCGGATCGCCTGGTTCTGCAATTTCCACCGCAGATTATCGTCGAACGCAGCTTCATCGAAGTCAGCCGGGATAAAATAAAATCTCTGGTATCCGACTATATTTCCAACAAGCTGATCAATAACCTGAGCGACGCCAACATTAAGGATATCCAGGTTTCCAAAAATCTGAAATTGCCCGGCGGTCGAATTACCTATACCGTCGACCCGCCGCGCAACCATGACCTGGCGGGCAAAATTCCACTGAGCGTTGAATTCGCGGTCAACGGCAAATTTTACAAGCGGGTGTGGGCCACCGCCACGGTTGAAATTTTTACCCAGGTCGTGGTGACCAAAAAGCCGTTGGGGCGACATAAGCCGATTACCGAAGATGATATTGAAATGCAGAAGATGGATCTGGCGCGGTTGCCCGCCAGCGTCATTACCGACCCTGAGCTTGTTTTAGGCCAACGGACCCGCAGAGCCATAGGATCCAACACGGTTTTGCGATCCAACCTGGTGGAATTTCCGCCCTTGCTGAAACGAGGTGATGTTGTGGTGATGATTGCCGAAACCGGCGGAATAAAAATTACGGCCCTTGGACTGGTTAAAAAAAAAGGCCGGCTTGGTGAGCGCATTCCGGTGATGAATTTTGACTCTAAAAAAGTTCTCTATGCCAGGGTGCTGGATTCCAACACGGTCAAGGTTGACTTAAAATAAACGGCAGAACCCCGATGGAGTTATTCGTAATCGGTTATTGGTTAATGGTTTAAAAGGAATGAAATCTGTTTTTATATCTCACTGATGCTATCAATATAAAATCAGGCGTTCAACCAATACCCACGAATAACCAATAACACCCTAAATGAGCGCGTTTCGCTCATTTAGGTTACTACTTAAGAGGCAGGAAACTATGCAGATTTATGCAACTCGTTTGGCAACAGTTCTGGTTGCAGTGGTATTGCTGATCGGAATCAGCGCCTGCGCCGGCAATCGCAGCAATATCGAATATGAAATGGAGAAAATGGCGGCCCAACAAAAAATGATCCCCCAAGCCGTGCCCCGCGCTCCCGATATTTCAGATGGATCTTTGTGGCAAGTCGGCAGTTCTTTAAACGGCATGTTTATCGACACCAAGGCCCGCAACGTGGGAGATATCGTCACGGTGAGAATAGAAGAATCCGCCAAGGCCAGCAACAAAGCCAATACCGAAACCGAGCGAAGCGCCAATCTCGAGGCGGGCATCGAGAAATTGTTCGGCCTGGAAGATTGGTGGCAAAACGATGTCCTGGACAGCATTGGCGGAAGCTGGCCCAAAATCAACCCCTTCGGCAATCCGTCGATAAAGGGCAGCTTTAACAGTGATTTTGAAGGAGACGGCGAAACCACCCGCAGCGGCAGCCTTGACGCTTTTATTACCTGCCGGGTCGTGGATGTCATGCCCAACGGCAATTTGAAAATCGTCGGTACCCGCGAGGTAATGGTCAATTACGAGAACCAGATGATCATTTTATCGGGCATTATCCGGCCGCGGGATATTGCCGAAGATAATGTCATCCTGTCGACTTTCGTGTCCGATGCGAAAATCGCCTACAGCGGGTCCGGCGTCGTCAATGACCGTCAGCGGCCCGGATGGCTGTCGAATTTGATGAATACCGTGTGGCCATTTTAATTGCTTGAATTTTGTACCAAAATTCAAGCAATTAAAATATAAAAAATATCTGAGGCTTCAGGTTTCGAGGTTCAGGCTTCAGGTTTCGAGGTTCAGGGTTCAAGGTTCCGAGGTTCACGGTTCAAGCTATAGGGGTTGGTGGTTGAATGCAAAGGCCAATAATGAATATCGAATGCCGAATGCCGAATGCCGAATACCGAACAAAGGATTTCTATCCATCTTAAAGCTTTTCCTTATTTTGGCAGGGCTGCTCTATTTGGCGGCACCCGCATATGGCGTGCGGATCAAGGATATTGCCGAAATCAAGGGCGTCCGTTCGAATCAGCTGGTCGGTTACGGCCTGGTTGTCGGGCTAAACGGCACCGGCGACAGTGACGACGCGACTTTTACGATTCAGTCCATGGCCGCCATGCTGGAGAAAATGGGTGTCACCGTGCTGCCGAAGGACATCGAAGTCGACAATGTGGCCGCGGTCATGGTGACCGCTGATCTGCCTGCTTTTGCCCGCACCGGGGGGCGGATTGATGTTCTGGTGAGCTCTATCGGCGACGCCGAGAATCTTCAAGGTGGAACGCTGCTGTTTACGCCGCTCAAAGCGGCCAATGGTCAGGTTTATGCCGTGGCCCAAGGTCCTATCAGCACCGGCGGGTTTCAAGTCGGCAGTGCCTCGGGCTCCGGGGTGCAGAAAAACTTTCCGACCGTAGGGCGGGTTGTCAACGGCGCCATCATCGAAAAAGAAATTCAAACAAATTTTAATGCCCGGCAATCGCTGACCTTATCCTTGCACAATCCCGACTTTACAACGGCCTCCCGGGTTGCCCAGGCCATTAATATCGCATTTTACGAAGTCATTGCCCGTACCCATGATGCCGGCACCATCGAGGTTAGGGTGCCCGACAAATACCGTGGCAATACGGTGCCCATGGTAACCAGGATCGAAAAGCTGGGTGTCACCCCGGATGCCGTTTCCAAAGTGGTCATCAATGAGCGCACCGGCACCGTCATCATGGGAGAAAATGTCAGGATATCGACCATCGCTATCGCCCACGGAAATTTGAGTGTTGAAATCAGGGAAGATCAAAGAGTTTCCCAGCCGCTGCCGTTTTCAAGAGGCGGTCAGACGGTCGTGACTCCTGATTCCGAGGTGCTGGTCGAAGAGGGGAACAACCCGATATTTTTGGTGGAGTCCGGCGTCAGTATTGGTCATTTGGTTAAAGCGCTCAATGCTTTAGGGGTTTCGCCGCGGGACTTGATTGCCATTTTTCAGGCATTAAAAGCTGCCGGCGCCCTGCAGGCTGAATTGGAGATCATATAATGGTTGAAAAAAACGTGTCTATATTGCCGGTTGCGGCTCTCTTTAGCCCGCTGAATCAAAAAATGAATAGCGCTCTCAGATCGGCCGCAAATCATCCGGTCGGCAAAAGCGAGGCGCAATTGCCCGCCGCCTGCGCGGAGATGGAATCCTTGTTTATAAATTATTTGCTCAAGGAAATGCGGGCGACGATCAGCAAGTCCGGCCTTATCAGTGGCGGGCGGGGGGAGGAGATCTTCACCTCGCTGCTGGATGCCGAACGGTCACGTCAGATGTCGTCTGCCGGGGGCATCGGCCTGGCTGAGATAATGCTGTCGCAGCTGGGCGGCGAAGAATATTCGAAAAAATAGTGGCTAAATGCGTCAAGTTTTAGTCTTTTTCTACCGATAACTACCCAGTGGGATAGTGGGCGAAGCCGGGGACCAATTAAAATGGATGCAACTTTAAGGCAATTAATTGCGCTACTCATTCGGGAATGTGAACTTTACCGGTCACTGCTGGGACTTATTGACCAGGAAAAAGAGGCCGCCGCTCGGTCGGATGTCGATGCCCTGAATGAGACGGGAGCCGAGAAAGAGCTCATATTAATAGAAATTCAAAATCTGGAAACGAAACGATCAGGTTTGTTGACCGAAATGGCCCCCAAACTGGGTGTGCCCCCCGATGATCTTACGCTAAACCGAATTTCCGAACTGGCTGACGAACCGCTTGCCGGGAATTTGAGAGGGATCAGTCAGGAATTTTGGTCCGTACTCTCACGCGTGCAGTCAGCCAACCAGCGCAACAAACAAATTTTTGAGCACTCACTGGAACTTTTGAGAGGGTCGTTTAATCGGCTGAATGAATTGATGTCGCCCAACACGGTCTACTACCGTTCGGGAAATATCCGGAGTAATAAATCAACCGGCAAATGGGTGCGCAGCGAAATCTAACGATTGGGATTTTCTTGCTGACGGATGATCAACCAGCCAAAGGAGTTAAAGCTTAATCGATGGCCAAAAAATATCAAAAAATTATCAAAACACTCAAGCAGATTGCGGATGATCTTGATAACATCGGTTTAAATGATTCCGAAGCCTGGCATATACAGAGCTCTGAATTGTCGGCGGTCATACCATCGGTTCCTAAAAGAAAATACAAGGACGTCAAGGAGTTGCTGGAACTTGTTCTCCAGGGACTTGAGGTCATGCGTCAGCAATCGGCCAGAGATTCCCTGTCTTTGGTGGACGCCATCTGGGAAGGGCTGAATGCTGCTGAGCGATCGCTATCCGAGCAGCACGATCCGGCTAAACCGCTGGACGAAATCCAGCAAAACCTGGCGGTACAGGTTCAGGCGGCCGAAGCATCCGGTGTCACCGCAACGGCCGCTGAAAACGCCCATTCAAGCGGTCCGTCGATTGATTCCCTCGATGATGCCGCCGCTTTTTTGATTCAGATTGAATCCGATAGCCAGACCGATCTGATAAAATTGCGGGATTCTTTGCAGGCATTGATTAACGGCGAGGCGGATTCGAAAGATTGTGATAACCTTATTTTGCGGGCTGCTGAAAAGATCAATAAAATGGTGGACGGCCTGGCACAGGACCCTGATCAGAGCCTGGGCGAGGTGGGTGAATTACTGGAATCGGCCATGCATTCAAAGGATGGTCTCAGCCCTGCTCCGGAGGACGCCGATGTCCGGGAAATTGATGCCAATCCAGACACCCAATCCCACGTGGACGATCCCGATTTCAACCACATGCCCCAGGATGCTGATAAGGAGCTGATCGGCGAGTTTATCGCCGAAGGCAGCGATTTGATCTCCAATGCCGAGGAAGCGCTTTTGTCGCTGGAAACCGACCCCGAAGATATGGAATCCGTGGGAATGGTTTTTCGCGCTTTTCATACCGTCAAGGGGACCTCCGCGTTTTTGGAACTGGGGCTGCTCTCTGAATTCGGCCATCACGCGGAGTCGCTGCTGAGCAGAGTGCGTGACGGTGAAGTTCGCTATTGTGGCGGATATGCTGATTTGTCACTGCGGGCCCTGGATATGATCAAAGAATTGATGGTCGGTGTACAGGCGGCCCTGTCGGGTCAACCACTCCTCAAGCCCCGGGGGTATGATGAACTGGTTAAGATTTTAGCGAATCCTGAAGGCGCCGGAATTTCGGAAGAAACAATTGAGGTCGCGGTACCGGGTGACGGCAGCCTGCCGGCGGACCCGGACAAGACAGAAGAAGAACCAATTGCAAACGACCCCCATAAAAATTCCGCTGAAAAATCGGAACTGGCGGCAGTCAAACCAAAAGCAGCCACCCCTCAGGATACGGGGCAGTCGCAGCGCGCCCAAAAGCTTATCAACAAGGGCCAACAAATGGTTGAATCATCGGTGCGGGTCAGCACCCAGCGGCTGGACCGGCTGATTGATATGGTGGGGGAGTTGGTTATCGCCCATTCGATGGTAGCCCAGGATCATCTGGTTGCCAACAGCGACAATCATGAACTCGCTAAAAAGGTGGCGCATACCAGCAAGATCGTACGGGAGCTGCAGGATATCAGCATGTCGATGCGCATGGTGCCGCTTAAAGCGACGTTTAACAAAATGGCCCGCCTGGTCCGGGATGTTTCACGCAAAGTGGGGAAAAACGTCAACTTCGTCACCGAAGGCGAGGACACCGAGATTGATCGAAATCTGGTAAATATTATCAATGATCCGTTGGTGCACATGGTCCGCAATGCCGTCGATCACGGTATCGAAAGCCCTGAAATGCGGGCTGAAAACCATAAACCGGAGTATGGAACCGTTCAATTGCTGGCCTACCATTCCGCCGGCAGTGTTGTGGTGGAGATTCGGGACGACGGCCAGGGCCTGAATCGTGATTTCATCTTGGCCAAAGCCCGGGAAAAGGGACTGCTCGGTGACCCGGACGAGAACCATGATCGTGCGTTTAGTGACCGGGAAGTTTTCAATATGATATTTGAGCCTGGATTTTCCACCGCCCAGGTCGTCACCGATGTTTCGGGCAGGGGCGTCGGGATGGATGTGGTCAAAAAAAATATCGAATCTTTGCGCGGACAGGTAGAAATCAAGTCCGAATACGGCCGCGGAAGCGTATTTAAAATGAGCCTTCCGCTGACGCTCGCAATTATTGATGGCATGGTGGTTCGGGTGGGGACCGAAACCTATGTCATTCCGACTGTTTCGATTATCCGTTCAATCAGGCCCGACTGTAATGACCTTTCAACCGTCCTTAACCAGGGCGAGATTGTTACCCTGCAGGGCAGTTTGATACCCCTATATCGAATGGCGCGATTTTACCATATCGATGATGCCCAACAGAATGCTGAAGATGCGGTGGTGGTAATCGTTGAAGACGAAGAACGCCAGGCAGGATTGCTGGTCGATGAACTTATCGGCCGCCAGCAAGTCGTAATCAAATCCCTGGGTGAAACGATGAAAGATATTCCGGGCATCTCCGGGGGAGCCATTATGCCCGATGGTCGGGTGGGGTTGATTATTGATGTCGGTGGATTGGTAAAACTCGCCAACGACGGGCACATTGTTGAAACCCAGGAAAACGCTGACGGAACCCCCGAGCGAACGTTGGCCGCCTAATTTCTGAATTCCACTTATATGTGGCAATTTAGCAAGATCCGTTATGGAAGATTGAAAAATTGCAAATTGCAAATTGGAGGTTTCAGGTGTCAGGTTTCAGCATTATAAAGAGGTTTCAGGTTTCAGCATTATAAAAAAAAACGCAATTATCACTGGCAGAGATTCGCAGAATTGATTTCGGTCCGCGTTGCTTTTAGGCGGATTAAGTCAATTTATGCTTAAAATTGGACAATGGGATATGATTTCAGGATGTTGTATAGCTGATACAACAGGGAATAAGCAATTTTGTGATCAATAATGATGGCTATGACCCTGACACCCGACACCTGACACCTGAAACCTGAAATCACCGGTCACCGGCAAAATGTTGTTTATAAAATGCCTTAGCGCACTGAAGTCCCAACGGAATCGTTAAAATATATGAACCTGATGTCGATACAATTGAGCCAGGAGCACTTTAAACGGATCTGCGATATTGTTCATCGTTCATGCGGGATCAACCTGAAGTCCGGCAAGGAAGCTCTGGTTCGATCCCGGCTCTTGAAGCGATTGCGGGCGGTTCGGGTTAACAGCGTCCAGGATTACCTGGATTATATTGAAAGCGCCGATGGGCGCCAGGAACTGGCCCTCTTTATTGATGTCATGACGACCAATAAAACCAGCTTCTTCCGTGAATTCGAGCACTTCAATTACCTGCGGGAGCATGTTTTGCCCGGTCTAAAGAGCAACAAACTGCGGTTCTGGAGTGCGGCCTGTTCATCGGGCGAGGAACCTTACACGCTTGCCATATGGCTCAGAGAGTACGTTCCGAACATTGACAAAAAGGATGCCCTGATTCTGGCGACCGATATATCAAAGCGCATGCTTGAGAAGGCGCGCCGGGCCATTTATCCGGTTGAAAATCTGAATGATCTGCCGTCACCGCAGCTTAAGAAGTATTTCAGCAAGCTCAACGGTCAATATTCGGGCAGCTGCCTGATAACAGATGATGTTCGCCGTTTGGTCCGGCTGGCCCGGCTGAATTTATTGGAATCATGGCCGATGAAAGGTCCCTTCAATGTGATCTTCTGTCGCAATGTAATGATATATTTTGACCGTCCGACGCAGCAGCAATTAATCAATCGTTTTTGGGATTTGCTGGAGCCCGGCGGTTTCCTGTTTGTTGGTCACTCGGAAGGTCTATCGGCAATTAATCATAAATTCCGGTACATGCGACCGGCGACGTATCAAAAATAGGCATAGATATAGGGCTGATTTGAAGCAGATTAGACACGTCGTTGCAGTGGGCGACATGAAAATTGGTCGAGACGATGACTTGATCGTTACCCATGCTCTGGGGAGTTGTCTGGGGCTTGTCGTCTATGATCCGGTTCAAAGAGTCGGGGGATTGCTGCACGCGATGCTGCCGTTGTCGAAAATCAATCCGGCCAAGGCAGAAGCCAACCCGTATATGTTCGTGGATACCGGGGTGCCGGCCCTATTCAAGGCCATTTACGAAATTGGCGGCCAGAAATCCCGCATGATCATCAAAGCCGCCGGCTGCGGTAATCCTTTGGGGAAAAATGAGATGTTTAAAATCGGCATACGCAACCATACCGTACTCAAGAAATTGCTTTGGAAAAATAACATCCTGCTGGAATCCGAAGACGTGGGCGGCACCGCCGGCCGCACCGTTCACTTCGAGCTCGCTACCGGGCAGACAGTTGTCAGCAGCAACGGTCAAAAGAGGCAATTATGACGCAAATTAACGGAGAAGATATCATATCCAAAATCAATTCATTTCCCAGCATGCCGGCGACCGGCGCAAAAATGCTCAGGATGTTGGAAGACCCGGAAACCACTGTGGATGAAATCGAAAATGTGTTACGCCATGATCCGGGATTGACCGGTAATGTGCTGAAGCTGGCAAATTCGGCTTATTTCGGGGTGCCTTCCAAAGTGGCCTCCACCCGCCAGGCAGTCTTATTGCTGGGCAAAAATAAATTGATACAGCTTGTCATTGCGTCCTGCGTCAACGCGGTGATGGATAAACCGGTTCCCGGCTATAATCTGCCGCCGGGAAATCTCTGGCGTCATTCGATTGCCGTGTCAATTGCAGCCCAGGCGTTGGTCAAAGAAAATAATTTCATCCGGGAGGAAGAAATTTTTACACCGGCCTTGCTGCACGATATCGGTAAATTAATACTGGGGCATTTTGTCAAGGACGAGCAGGAGGCCATCGAAAAGATCGCCGGCAATGGCGTATCCTATGTGGCAGCGGAAAATAGGGTGCTTGGCACCGACCACGCGGCAGTCGGCGCCGAGATTCTGACACAATGGGCTTTTCCGCCCGATGTTATCGAGGTCGTCCGGTGGCATCACGATCCCGATCATTCGGAAAAGACCGGGGCCGCGATCGACGTCGTTTATCTGGCCGATATGCTTTGCCAGACCGCAGGTATCGATGACACAGACGAACATCACAGCCCTGATTTGTCGCCGGCGGTCATTGATCGTCTGGGGCTGGAAATCAATCAGTTCGAGAAGATAAAAGCCAGTGTCGCGCAGTGGGTCGATGAACTCTCGGAAGCACTGACGTTTAATTAGCCAGAGGATATTGATTCCTGTGAGAGGATAAGGAATGTCGCAAGACGTAAAACAAATAGCTTCCCTACTGAAATCATTTCCGAGTATGCCGGGAGCAGCGGTTAGGCTGCTGTCCCTGATCGACGATCCGGAAATGAATGTGGGCCAGATTGAAAAAATTTTACGGCAGGATGCCGGCCTGACCGCCAATATATTGAAATTGGCCAATTCAGCCTATTTCGGGATACCTTCCAAGGTCGGTTCTGTGCGCCAGGCCGTATTATTGCTGGGCCTAAAACGCCTGATTCAAATAGTCATCGCCTCTTGTGTCAGTGCAATCATGAATAAGCCGGTGCCCGGGTATGATCTTCCGCCGGGCGAGTTGTGGCGTCACTCGCTGGCGGTTACCGCGGCAGCCGAAGGCCTGGTAAGAGAGCTCAAGGTTGAGGCGGCCGATGAGATATTTACGGCTGCATTGTTGCACGATGTCGGCAAACTCGTTTTGGGAGGATTTGTTGCCGATGATTTTGATGAAATTGAACGCGCCGCCAGCGGGGGGATCACCTTTGAGGCTGCTGAGAATATGGTGCTGGGCACAACTCATGCGGATATTGGTGCCGACATACTCTGTCAATGGTCACTGCCCTCAAATATCGTTAACGCCGTCCGCTGGCATCACAATCCGGACTCCGCTGAACACAGCGATCCCATGCTCGATATTGTGCACGTTGCCAATGTGCTATGTCTGATGATTGGAATCGGAGTGGGGCGGGATGGTTTGCAGCATCAGCCCAGCGGAGCGGCGGTCGCGCGGTTGGGGCTGGCACCTGGCCATCTCGAGAAAGTGGCCAGTCAAACAATGCAATGGGTGGGGGAATTGTCGGATTGTCTGGAAAATAGCTAGTCGCTATGCAGATTATGCAACGAAGCCAAATTTTTGTGATAAATTGAGGATGCAACCATGGCAGTTAATGTCCTTGTAATAGATGACAGCGGCGTGATGCGGGCGATGATCGTTAAGACCATCAAATTAAGTGGCCTTCTTTTAGGTGAAATCCACCAGGCCGGCAATGGCCGTGAAGGGCTCGAGAGTCTGAATAAGCATTGGATCGACCTTGTTATTGCCGATATCAACATGCCGGTGATGAACGGCGAAGAAATGATCGATCACATGCTTAACAGCCCTGATCTAAAGGAAATACCGATTATCGTCATTTCTACCGAAGGCAGCAAGACCCGTATCGAACGTTTACAGAATAAAGGTGCCCGATTCATTCACAAACCGTTTACCCCTGAAATAATTCGCGATACGGTAAAAGAATTTTTAGGAGCTAAAGTTTTTGATGGAACAACAGCTTAAAAGCATCTTAATGGCAGTCGCCAATGACACCCTGGAAAAGCTGGCGTTTTTATTTGCCTTTGCCGATGAGGGACGAGACCATGACAGTCCTGATCCGGCAGTGGTCGGACGGGTCAAGTTTGATGGATATTTTGACGGGTTTCTGATGATGCGAATTTCAGAATGCGTTATACCCGAACTTACCAGCAACATGCTCGGCCTGGATGATGGAGCCCAAATTTCCCAAGCCCAGCAGCAGGACGCCTTGAAAGAACTGTTGAACATCATCTGCGGCAACGCGCTGCCGGCCATCGCCGGAGATGATGTGGAATTTAACATCGCAACCCCGGAGCTACTTCCTCCAATGGAATCGGCACATTTGGGTCAAATAGACAATGCCGCCTGTATCGCCAGGTTGATGCTGGAAGACGGATCCTGTGATCTGTATTTATTTATCGAGGGAGAATTGCCGGAATTAACATTTCATGATGACGCTGAAATAGGGCGTTAGCGCAGCCAGATAACCATGATAAAAGTATTGATAGTAGATGATTCGGCGGTGGTCCGGAAAGTGATGACAGAGGAGCTGTCCCGCTACGAGGATATCCAGATTGTGGGAACGGCCGTCGACCCATACGTCGCCCGCGATAAAATTGTCGAACTGCAGCCGGATGTCATCACCCTGGATTTGGAAATGCCCCGGATGGACGGTCTCTCATTTCTGGCAAAATTGATGAAGCACTACCCCATGCCGGTGGTGGTATTGAGCTCCTTGACGCCTAAAAACAGTGAACTGGCCCTCAAGGCCTTGGACCTGGGAGCGGTCGAAGTCCTCTGCAAACCCGGTGCATCCTATTCAACCAAAAATATTTCCCGTCATCTGGTGCTGGCCATTCGCTCGGCGGCAGTCGCCAAAGTTCACCGCCATGCCAAAATTCCACCGGTGGCCGCCCGGTCAGTCGAAACCAAAAATCTGCTGGTCAATACCACCTATAAAGTGATTGCGATTGGGGCTTCAACCGGCGGCACCAAGGCCATTGAAGCTGTTCTGACTCAAATACCCGCCACAGCCCCGGGGATCGTGATCGTTCAGCATATGCCCGAGCATTTTACGACGTCCTTTGCCCAGCGATTGAATGAAATCTGTCCCATGCAGGTCCGGGAGGCACGTGACAATGATCACGTTGTGCCGGGAGTTGCTTTGATTGCACCGGGGAATCTGCACATGGTTTTGACCCGCAACGGGGGCACCTATGTGGTGCGGGTTAAAAATGGACCGCGCGTGCATTACCAACGCCCCAGTGTCGATGTGCTGTTTCAGTCAGTGGCTAAAAATGCAGGCCGCAACGCCGTTGGTGTGGTGCTCACCGGGATGGGAGCCGACGGGGCCAAAGGAATGCTGGCAATGAAAAAATGCGGCGCCGGCACCATCGCCCAGGATGAAGCCAGCTGCGTGGTCTACGGAATGCCCAAAGAGGCCGTCAAACTTGGAGCGGTTGACGAAATCGTTCCGCTGGGGAATATTCCGCGGGCGATTTTCAAAGGACTCGAGACCGGCGGTCAATGCCGCTGAGGCGCTGCTGAAAGGAGTTAAATTATGGCGAATATGTTTGATATCATGAGTACGGCCAACAGGGCTCTGATCGTGCAGCAGAAAGCCGTCAAGATCACCGGCAATAACATTGCCAACGTGAACACCCCCGGCTATTCACGCCAAAGGTTGAATATGTCCAGTGCTATTCCGGTCAACACCGGCTTGGGACCTATGGGCAACGGTGTCAGGGCTGCCGGGGTTGAACGCATTTACCAGAGCTTTCTGGGTGTCCAGATCAACAATGAAACCCAAAGCCTGGGCCAGTGGCAGGCGCACAAAAATACGATTGAAAGAGCCGAGACGGTTTTCGATGAAACCGGCGGTTATGGCTTAAATCAGGTTATGAGTGAATTTTGGACTGCCTGGCAGGATCTCACCAACAATCCTTCCGGACACATTCAGCGGTCCATCCTCACGGCCAAAGGCGAGGTGCTCGCCTCGACCATTAACAAGGTATACCATGACCTGCAAAGCAATCAGCAGGAAATTGATGCCATGATCACCGAGACGGTTGATGAAATAAATCGCTATACCGATCAGATAGTCGATTTAAATCTAAAGATCATTGAGACGGAATCCGGCGGCTACCATGCCAATGATTATCGAGACCAGCGGGACCAGGTATTAAAAGGGCTGGCCGAATTAATCGATATCAACAGCTTTGAAGAAGCAAACGGCGGCGTGGCGGTTTCGGTGGGCAGCGGGTATACGCTCGTCCAGGGGACTCACCAAAATACGATTTCAACCCATAGAAACGCACGCGACCTGGAGGATGTAACCTGGGTTGATCCTTCCAACAATACGGTGACCCTTAACGACAGTATTTCCGCAGGTAAACTCAGGGGGTGGTTAGATACCCGGGATCAGGATATCCGCAATTACCTGAATCGGTTGGATACCATGTCGCAGGGACTGATGGATGAAGTCAACAGCCTGCATGCCGCTGGGTATGGCCTTGATGGGTCAAACGGCAATGATTTTTTCACCGGCTCCGCCACCGCCGGCGGTGTCATGGATTCATGGCTGACCATAACGGCTGAGGATGGCGGTGCCGGCAATGTCTCCGTGTCGCTGGTTGCCGGCGGAACGGCTGGCGCTGAACTGGTGACGGAAGATCCGGTGACCGGAGACATCCGGATAGCCATTGAGAGCGGCGTCTCCAGCCGGGCGTCGATCGCCGCACAGCTTCAGGGACACCCCGGCATTGCGGCGGCTGTTGCGGCTGCACCACCGGATCCGGCGACAACGCTGGTGACCCTTGGCACCGGAACCGATACCGTGCTGCTCAGCGGGGGACTTTCGGCTGACAGCATTCAGGTTAATTCGGCCATCGTCAATGATACCAACCTGATTGCCGCCGCCTCGGGTTTCGATACGACGCCGGGTGACAAACCCGGGGATAACAGCAATGCGATTGCCATTGCTGATTTGCAGGGAGCTCTGACCATGAGCGACGGCACCGCGACCTTCAGTGATTATTATTCCTCGCTGGTTTCCGATGTCGGACACGCTGTCTTACAGGCTGATTTTTATTACGGGCATCAATCACAGATGGTAACACAGCTGGAAAACTATCGTGAATCGGTATCCGGAGTTTCCATCGATGAAGAGATGGTCAATCTGGTAAAATTTCAAAACGCCTACCAGGCCGCCGCCAAGGTGATCGGTACGGTTGATGAGATGTTGCAAACAGTTATGAATATGTTCTAATTTCGATAAATGGCGTATGAGGAATGACCGATGACGAATTGCCGAAAATCACATCGTTCAATCTCTTTATCGCAGGCATTCTCTGATTCCACATTGTTCCAGCAGCATTCGCCATTGCGAAGGAAGGAGGCGCCCCATGCGGGTAACCCAGAATATCACATCCAATAATTTTGTCAGTTCCCTTCGTCAGCAAAGTGAAAACCTGCTCAGGATTCAAAAGCAGATCTCTTCGCAAAAGCGGATCAATAAAATTTCCGACGACCCCATCGGTATGGGACATGTATTGGGTTATCGTAATGATCTGACTGCCATTGATCAATACGAAAAAAATATTACCCAGGGCATTACCCGGCTTGAGATCAATGAATCAACCCTGGATTTGGCGGCAGAGTTAGTCGGTTTGGCCAAGGAGATTGCTGAAGATCACGAAGGGGCAGGGATCTCTCAAAAGGAGCGGCAACTGGCCGCGTACCAGGTAAGGGAATTATACGATCAAATTATACAAATGGCCAACTCCAAGTTCGAGGGCAATTATATCTTTTCCGGCCATGCCACCGACACACCGCCGTTTGCCGCAGATGGCAGCTACGATGGTGATGATGGAAAGGCCCGGATTATGATCGCTGAAAAAGTGGAGGTCAACATTGATGCCGACGGCAGTAAAATTTTTGGTGCTGCGGCCGGGGTGGATGTATTCGGCGAATTGCAGAATTTGATAACCGGACTGGAAAATAACGACCTGGTCGCCGGAAGTGCTCAAATAAAGGCAACGATAGATCCCCTTTCTAACGGGCGGACTCAAATAAACGATAAAAGAACCGAATACGCCTCGATATTTTACCGTTTGGAAGCTACGCAGGATTATTGGAGCAACCTGAAACCCAAAGTCGACACGGCCCTGGCGAGAACCGAAGAGGTTGACTTGACCCGGGCGGTACTGGAATTAAAAAACCTGGAACTTGCTTATGAAACCACCCTGGCTACTGCGGCCAGAATCATCCAGCCGACTTTGATGGATTTCTTAAGGTAGATTGAACCCATGATCAGAAGATTTATCATACATCTGTGCGTATTGTTAATCACAACATCTTTTTGGGTCTCCCCGGGATTCGCGCTGAGCGGCAAGGGTATCGTCCAACTGAAAAAAGCCGGCGTCAGCGATCAGACCATTGAGATAATCGCCCAAGAAAAAGTGATCGAGACCGCCGCTTTCAGTGTCAGTGAAATTGTTGAAATGAAAAGAGCCGGTCTGGGTGAACCGACACTCCAAATGCTGATAAAAGAAAGTTCTTTTCTCAGGAAATCAGATCCGCTGGTCTACGGTGAAAATACGCGTACCATCAGATTTACAACCGTGCAGGATGTCATTGAGCTGAAAAAGAGCGGGTTGAGTGATGAAGTCATCCAAGCCATCATCGCCGTGACCGGCGAAAGATATTATTCCCAGCAGGAAGAGGCCCACGACCTATTAAAGGGCATGGGGGTTGTGGTTGATACTCGCAGAGGCCGAGGAGACCGAGGCAAGATTTCGGAATTCGAAAATCAAAGTTCGGAACCGCGACCTCCCCAACCGAAACCATAGTCCAATGAATCCAACCTGTCATCGATGCATCCACTATTTCGTGACCTGGGAGGTTAAATTTCCCCATGGATGCCGCGCCATGGGCTTTAGAAGCCGGCGAATACCGCTTTTAGAGGTCCGACGGGCCATGCAGGGCAGAAACTGCCTTGCTTTCAAGCCCAAAAAAAAGGCAAATAATTCCGCTGTCAATTTTTCGACACTCCCGCAAATTATTCGGACCGCCCCCAACGCTCAACTATTGGTTTCCAGGACCTGAAATATTCTCTGCCCAAATATCCCGGGCTTAAGGCCGATGACCTCGATAGTTGAAATATTCCTGTGGATATCGATGGAAGCAGACGAATATGCCGGTGTGTTTAATTACTTAATTTATTAATAAATACAGCAGGTAAGAAGATTGCTGGCATTTTTATACAGCCGGTATGCCTGCCGGTGTTGGCCGGCGGCATTGCCCAAAGAAAAACCCTGTTAGGGGGGGTACCTAACAGGGTCAGTCGGAGGTGGGAATGAAGGAAAGGAAGAAACTTCATTCCAATTGTAATATAGATAAAGCAAATGCTGTGCCATTTGTTGAAACCGGGCAGTTGATTAGGACCAAATTACCGTTTGAGTAGGTTTAAAACTATAAATATCAATAACTTAAAATATATTTTTAATTTTGGTGCAGTTGGTGAGTTATATCCGCTTTTTAACGTAAATTTGAGAATTGAGCATAAAATCCGTCAAAAATATGACAGGTAGGCAATGAATACATGAATCTGACCCAGTTAGATCATTTTTTATTCAACTGGTTAATTGTGATGAGAATACCGATTAATTCGATCAAGTTTTTCTATGGAAGACCGATATAGGCATTAGACATCAAGGAGCTAACAGTCTAATGGCGGTATTACAAAAATCATTGTCCGTGTCAGAGGCGGCTGCCTGCTGCCGGGTGGGACGCACCACTGTCGGCTACTGGATTCGATCAAAGAAACTTCGCGCAACCCGGGTGGGCCGAAATTACACCATTCCGGTTGAAGACCTTTTGTTTTTTCTCAAATCCAGTGGTCAAAAAATTCCACCCGAATTGCTTGAAGGAAACCGCGGCGGGCCTATCTTCCAAAGTTATCAAAACTGCTGGCAATACTGGGACGGCACCGATCATGGGTTGCGGTGCCATCGCTGTATTGCGTTAAAAAATAACTTGCAGGCCTGCTTCACAGTCAAAGACAGCAGATTGTTGGGCTGTTCGAATTGCAGCGATTGCCAGTATTATTTAGATACCTTTTTACATCGCATTCAATTTCTCCATCAGATTGAATTGCCGGCTGCTGTATTTAAAGATCTGTACCTGTGGGGCGGCAATTCCAGTTGTGCTGAAATATGCCGCGTGCAGCAAAAGGAGCTGGTCGGGATGGGTATTGAGAAAATAGTGCATTCGGACTCTTTGCCTAAAGTTATTGAAACCATAAGAAAACTGGCTCTTGGTGAACCGCCGGTGAATGACGACTGCGTTATAACGATTAAAAATGAACGGGAAAGCCCAATAAACATCCGCACGTCGGTCTATCCGCTGGGTGAGCCTGCCAATACCTTTCTGGTCTTGGGAATTCCCCTGATTTCCAGGTCATAATTGTTAACAATTCGACCACTAACCACATAGGAGATACGAGAATGTCAGAAGTTGATGAAAAAATTGATCAGGCAGTCAAAGCAATGGTTGATAAGGAAGGTAAATACCTCACTTTCACGCTGGCCGAAGAGGAATACGGCATCGGGATATTGAAGATCAAGGAGATCATTGGAATGCTGCCGATAACCTCCGTGCCGCAGACTCCTGATTTTGTAAAAGGCGTAATCAATCTGCGCGGCAAGGTCATTCCCGTGATGGATCTGCGTTTGAGGTTTGGTATGATGTCAATTGACTATAGAGCCTGCGCATAAACTTAAAATTGATCAGAATAAATTACAAAATTGTAGGTCCAACATTTTAAATTTGGTCAATGTTCTTTGAAAAATTGGTTAAAGCAGCAATCTGCTGTGCTTCAGGTTA
>Ga0209339_1000285_pt1 | contig 18742 bp, 10 predicted proteins | sample OlaalgELextract3_FD_187376 | JGI IMG/M metagenome (GOLD analysis project Ga0209339, IMG submission 187376) | Olavius algarvensis symbiont microbial communities from Tuscany, Italy - Type A ELBA extract 3 (SPAdes) (version 2) | ecosystem: Host-associated > Annelida > Digestive system >... | reverse complement strand
ATGCAAGCAGGCACCAAGTCGGCCTTGCCTGCTGCTGGGGTAATTGATATTGATATTATTGCGGGGTCATAGGTTGCTACAGCTAGATGGCTGTAATGCGTGCTGCAGCTGCAGCTGCACTGTGGGAGGACCGCATACGGTGCATACCTCTGTATCAGTTTAGCTTGCAGTTCACCCCTGTCCCCGCTTACCCGTCTCCTCAGCGGAGCAAACTGTACTAAGTAAGGCCGGTCAGACGGTCGGGTCAAAACCCGTCCGATTATTATATATAGATGCTGATGAGCGTTGCTGCACTACACGTACTGGACTGTCTCTATTGGATTACGTCGAACTATGGAGTATCAACTCTGTCTCAGAGTGCTCTGGATGACGGCGGTAAATTTCGTTAACCAATTTCGACACGGTATTTAGAAGCTACGGCGGGTATGTTCACGTTTTTGTGCTGTTGTGTGTGTGCAGTGTCTGTTTTGTCTGCTTTTCATACTGATCGCTGTCGCCTCTGACTAGTGACTCCTGTCGGTGTACGGGTTGTGTGAGGTTGTACCTTGCGTTGCGTGCGTGCGTTGAATTGTCTGTTACGTACGTTGCGTTAAAAAAAGTTTTACGCAAGACGATTGCGTACGTTGCGTGCATGCGTTATTACAGTAACCGACGTACGTATTGTAGCCGTAGTTGAGTTTTGCGTTTATTTGATTCATTTATCATTATGATACTGTAAGTCGCGGCAACGCTTTTTGTGCGTTTTTGCGGCGCGATGCTATGCATAAGCGCGGCCTATGCCGTCATGCGGTGTCTGTCTGTCTGTCACGTTTGTGAGTTCTGTCAAAACGAGTAATCGTATCTTCAAACTTTTTTTCACTTTCGGGTAGCCAAGCCATTCTAGTTTTTCCGTACCAAACGGCATAGGCTAACAATATTCGGACAAGAACCCCCCTAACGGGGGCGTCGAATGCAGGTGAGGTATGCACAAATCGCGATTTTGAGCCTACATCTGGCTTCACTGCGAGCTGTCAACGCTGCGACCGCGGCTAGGTGTTGTCAACACGCCGCCGCAGAACCGTGACAAGTTGTGACACCGCTGGTATAGTAAGTGGCGTCGTTTGTTGTTCACGGGAGACGTCGGCGAAATCTTTATGACAAGAAGTCTCAACGTTACGCCAAGGACAACAGAATAGCATTTAATTGTACGCAGTGATAAATCTGTGGCCTATGTAACTAACAACAAAAGACTGCAGTCGACGTTTTGTACTATTGAAGCTAAACTACTGACAGACACGAAGCATCGCGCGGCCTCTTTGCGACAGCAGAGCTACTTGTTTAGTAACGTGTTTTAGCTGATCACAGAAAGTTGCTTTGTGTTTCATTGCACTGTTGTTCTCACTGTGTGGTGATATTGAACTGACCACGCGGTCACGGTTCAGTGTAGTGAGTTATGGCACGTGAACTCACTCCAGTCACTGTGTTGAGAGATAGGAGAAGAGTGGCGTAGCCAGAGGGGGTTTGGGGGGTTCAACCTTCCCATTCACATCGAAGCCGTTTTTTTCACAGCCGTAAAGTTACTGTTATTAAATATTATAACATCTCTCTAAAGACTCGAAGGACAACTAACTCGCACGATTTGCGCAAAACCAACCATTTGGGGGGACCTGGATCCATGAGCAATATTTGGTTGTCTGTAACATTGCAAAATGAACCATTTTGCATTGTTGTTCATTTTCAACCAGTAATAAAATTACTTCAAAAAGGTGTCAGAGTGAATCACAGACGTGTGATTTTGATGCAAAAATGCAAAATATTTCTGGGGAGGGGCACGCCCCCTCTTCAGACCTCTCCCCCAGTGGGGAGGAGGACAACCCCTCCCCACACCCCACCCTTTCGGCGCCTTCGGCGCCTTGATCTTAACCCCTCCCATTCTGAAATTCTGCCTACGCTACTGTAGGAGACAAAAGTAGGTCATGAAATAGGCTAAGTGGTAATTTCATTGTTGTTACAAAGCAAGAAATTCTGATATCTCTTACTGTCTTCAATGCTGCTTCACGACGTCACTCGGTATTTACATATTTATAGTGATTGTTAATGACTATAAAATTATGGGGTTACTGTTTAGCCGTTTACGGATGAAGATCACTTGCATGATTCAGAAGGGTACGGTGCCAATAAACTAATGAGTTTCCCGAAAAACGGTTGGAGCAAAAGTGGACTGTCATGCAGCGTCGTGTCTACCAGAGACAAACCCATAGTGTGGAGTGAATTGAAACGGCGGCTGAGCGTGATCGATGTCTGGTGTGGTCTTGAACAGTCGATTTTTGACGAGACTATTGACCAGTGGCGTGAAAGATTTCGAGCGTGTCCCATTTCTGCGCTAAAGGAGGACACTTCGAGTATCCTGTGAACTGACAATGTTGTTTTTGTCCGTAAATGTTACGTTTAGTCTGCCTTATACGACTGCTGCATCTTTAATTACGAAATCATGCCAGCGATGTTGACAATTTAATACATTCTTGTTCATTACCGTGCGACGCGTATATGCGTAGCGCGGACTAGCTATGCCGTCGCAAGATGTCTGTCTGTCCGTTACACGTCGATATTGTCTAAACGGTTATACATATCCTCAAAGCTTTTTCACCGTCGCGTAGCCTCGCCATTCTATTTTTTCCACACCAAACTGGATGGCAATATTCTTAACGGGGGCCTCGAATGCATGAGAATATGAAAATAATCACGATTTTCGATTAATATCTCGCTCTATCTTGTAAATGATGCAAGATAGAACCGTTACTATGGAAGGCCAGTAAGAAACTGCACCCAAGCTTTCGAGTGGTACCGGTTTGAATGACCTCGAGTGACCTCTAACACAGATTTCAAGGTTATGATATCATTCAAAATGAACTAACTCAAAAACGGTAGCAGATATAGCTATATTTACAACGGGGGACCAATAGAAAGTCGTATATGATCTATCGAACGGCGCCATTTCAATGGCCTGGAACAACCCCTAACCCAGTTTTCAAGGTCACGCTATTTTTTGACGCTGAATATCTCATTAACGGTTAAAGGTATGGCCAGTTACTATGGAAGACGAATAGGAAACCTCATCCAAGCTTTCGAGTGGTACTAGTTTGAATGATCTTCAATGACCTTTTTAAGGTCACGATTATTTAACGTCAAATAACTTGAAAATGGTACGTTACGTGCAGCTATACTAACAATGGCCAACCAATAGAAAGTCGTAGTTATTATGATGTATCGAACGGCGCAATTTTCAATGACCTTGAACGACTCCTACCCCCAGTTTCAAGGTCACACCATTATTTGTCGCTGAATATCTCAGAAATACGACTTACATAGTTTCAATGAAATACTAATAGGGACTTACGCACGCCCTACACAACAGTGTTAGTGAGTTAGCAAACTATTCAATGACAAAACGTCGCGCGGTCTCTGCGACAGCTGAGCTTCTTGTTTTACACTAGCACTAGCAGATTTGGGGCGCGGTGGTAAATTTTAGCGTACTGCAGTTTGTTGCAGTTAATTTCTGTCTGCAACAGTGAAAGTATTGAAATCAGACAGTTAGGCCTAAGCTAAAATGCAGAATGGTCCAGTTTTGTTGATTCACAGTGTACAACGGTTGGACGTCATATGCCACAAATTATTTATTCGTATTCCACCGGGCGGACTGTTGTATGCTGAGCGCGACGTGCTAGCGATAGCTTACTTTTTTGTTGTAATTATACACAGTGCATACATACAGTGTGGGCCATAAAAAACCGGTCTGTTTTTGAGATCAGATAACTTTGCAACGACTAATGATAGAAAGGCGTGTAATACGTCAAAAGTTTCAGAATTTTGTCTAGAATGCAATGCATCATTTGCATGTCAGTGCAGTTAAATACTCTTTGCCTAATTTGCATAAATCGTCAGTACCGCCAAAATTGTAGGCCAGAAAACTCGGCTAGCAGTCGACTTCCGCTGAGCAGCGGGCTTATTGTAATGCGTGTAACAGCAAGTAACATGCTTTTGCCGCGAAGTCACAAACAGTACTATAGAATTTATAGTTAACTAGTAGCTCTGCTGTTGCAAAGAGGCAGCGCGATGCTAAGTAGTTAAGTAGTTAGCTTTAATAGTACAATACCTCGAGCGCAGTTTTTTTGTCATTAGTTACTTCGGTTTCGGATTTACCAGTGCGTGCGTACAATTCGATTCTGTTCTGTTGTCCTCGGCGTAACGTCGAGACTTGCTTTCACACACACGATTCACAGACGACCGTGACTGTGTGTAGCGCGAGACCGCATTTCGTCAGTCTCGCGCTGTACACAGTCACGGAGTAGCGTGACTGCTTATAGCGCGTGGCGCTTGGTCGTCCGATACCCGCAGTCAACAAAAACGCGGCCGCTAAGTGCGATAAACTAACCACGGTGCAGCAATTACCGATCGCAAAGCCAGATATTCGTCGAGCATCGATATTTTAACCTACTCCACCTGCATTCGACACCCCATTAGTTTTCTACATGAGGTGATGCAGAGCAATGCATCTATGACGGAATATTGCTATGACGTTTGGTATGGAAAAACCAGAATGGTGTGGCAATCCGATGGTGAAAAAGTCCGAGGATACGATTACTCGTTTTGACATAATTCACGAATGTGACGGACGGACACACAGACAAAACGCCGCCTGACCCGCAAGGCTGCGCTTTATGGATAGCATCGTGCGGCAAAAACCAGTTTATTCTTGAACAAGCGTCATATCAGTATGTCATCGGTGTTGCATTGTACGATTCTGATGAAAGACGGTGACGACATTTAGTGAATCTTGGCCACTGGCCTATACCAGAGACGGGTGAAGACACTGGTACCGTACATTTGAAGATGCAAACAGAAAGCTGGACTTGGCTGTACATTGTCTTTCATTTCTGCCTACAGAGGAAATTGTTGAGTTCTGTGTAAGTAAGTAAGTAAGTAAGAGTATTTATATCCGGCGCCTAAACCAAGAGTCACTAAGTGCCGCAGCCTAGTCCTTGACAAACAAAAACGTTATCAGCTGTCTTCTGAATTGGCACTGGCAGAGACTGTCAGTCAGTCTGTCAGATGACCGCAGTGAAGCAGGCAGTTTGTTGCAAAGCCGTGGTCCGGCGACATCTGTGTGCACTTAGCGACAATAGACAAAGCCACTGTACGAACGTTGCTAAACTTTTCTCGTGTTACAGGAAGTCGACAGACAGTGACGTCGGATTTCTGACAGAAAGTGGGACAGATGTCAGAAGGTGGGGCTGTTTGAAGGGGTGCACCCCACTCCACGTTCGAAAGAAGCGTCCTCGTCGATCCACCACGCCTTGGAGTTATGTGTATACTAGAATGAAACGACGCTTGTGCTGAGTCTGTGTGGTTCTATATGCGGACGGGTCGGTCGGTCGGTGTAACACGTACACTTCGTGTTAGGTATGCTGCGGTGGTGTAACTGCCGAGTATCGTGACGACTACTTCGTCAGGCCTGCAGGCAACATCAGTGTACGACATGGCGACTTGGCGGCGTGCTCGGATGTACGCAGCGTCCGTTCGTTACGTTCATTGGTACATTCGCCGGCTTCTGATCCAGTGCCAGCGCTGCACACCTTTACGAGCTCTGCACCTATACGTCACCTTTCAGCGCCACTACGATTGTGTCTCCGTTGATGGCCTAATTGAAGCGAAGCCAGTCTGCGTACACCTGACGCTGCCAACGACGGTGCGTTGGAGTCAGGCCGGAGATGGTGTGCTGTAGACATGTAGATGCCAAGAATGATTTACGTCGTACGTCGCCCACGGGCAAACTGACCGACCACACACGTAGCGGCTGGGCGCGGTGGACGAGCACATGAGTGATCACGTGGTTCGGTGACATCACTTCCCGTTTCACTGGCCGATCCGGCAGCTACATGTAGGCTATCCGTGACTTCGTTTATTGGGTTTAACAAGCATGGACAGGTATATATCGCAGGTTGTAGGCTATGATTGATGCTCGTAAAACAAAGAGGGACCAGGATACGACAGTGGCGCATTTCTGTGAGTAGAAGGGAGAATGTGAGGATAATTGAAAATACATGCAGTACTAATCTTTTAATAAGCACATTAAGATCGCAGGCGCAGAGCAACGGACCACACAGCAATACGGTGTTTGGTACACTGGCCGTTGCTGGGTGGGATCATGTTACGTTTAGTACAGCGAGGAGGAGCCTGGGCGGGCTGCGGCCCCGCCCAGTCCCCTCCTTGGTCTAACAAATGTAACAGCCCACCCATCGACGGTCGCTGTACCAACTTCATATTATTCAATGTGGCACTATAATTGTCTTCGCACTGTACAGGGTTAAAAACCACTGGATGTTCCTTTCCTTATAGACCGACATATTTAATGTGAGAGCCCGACAAAAGAGCAACGACTGAATGAGATGAAGTCGATACTGAAACGACGCGATGACACCACCAGCGACCGACGTCGATCAACCTCGACGCAACCTCAGACTGCACCAGGCTATGTTGTAGCGATAAACGCCGAGGACGTCTGCCTGTCCAAAGTGCCTTGTTCTGCTAGCCGCTGGCCTCGGTCGTCCTGCGTGTCACCAGTCACCGTTCATGACGTCGACGTTGTCGGTCGACCTCGGGTCGATCGCCTGCAGCGTGAACACGTCACTGAGTTAGAACGACATCTCGATGCAGATCTGCAACGCGTTGAAGAGAAATTGGAACGAATCGAGCGTCATCTAGACAGTCAGTTCCAGCCGTACGAACGCAGTCTACGCTCACCTATAGTCGAAGATTTACAGGTAGGCCTACCATACAGGTTATAAACACGCACACATTTCCGCTATCCCCTCTTTCTGATAAAATGTAACAAAACCGACATATTGGGCCTATTAACCAACTTATTGTCACTCGTATTTGCAAATGACGACGTTTATTCCCTAAAAACAAGCAGACAATGGACAGGCGACAGACAGAGTAGCAGATAATAGAAAATTATGCAACATAAAAAACAGCTCTATAAAAGTAATCGTTAATGGAACATTTAATATGCTCAGCAGAAGTCACACACACACACGTTGATGTCAAAACTTTGCGTGGAACACAGCCTGAACAAGAACTTAGCTAAGGTGATTGAAATTGGTGCCATTCAAAAGCTTAGGTACGTTTCCTATTCGCTTTTTATAGTAACTATGGCCGTATCTGTAGCCGTTTGTGAGATATTTAGCGTCAAAGAGTGGTATGACCTTGAAAACATGGTTAGGGTTCGTTCAAGGTCATTGGAAATGGCACCATTTGATAGATCGCATACGAGTTCCTATTAGCCTTCCATAGTAACAATGGCGGTATCTTGTATCGTTTGCGAGATATAGCGACTTATTGGTAGAAAATCGTGTAATTTTTATACCCCACCTGTATTTAGCGCTCCCGCAGGGGGTGACCCCGTCGGAATTTCGTGAAGATGTTTGATGCTGGTAAAACTATAATGATTGGGGCTACCGTATGGTGAAAAAAAACTATGACGATATGTTAAGCCGTTTTCATCTGATACCGGAACGTTACGGACAGACGGACGGACGTACAGACGGACGGACAGATTTGCTATATCAATATCGCGCGTCAGTACGCTGACGCGCGATAAAAATCATCTGTCTGAACAGCATATATGGAAATTTGGTTACGCTGTTTGTGTATCCACTTATGATGAATATTTTGGCCAGAAAATTGTTGCTATCGGAACAAAACTGTAAGAAGATAGGCTTGGCGCGGGGGTACCCAACAATTCATACGCGTATTGCTTTCCCTTATTCGAAGAGTCGTCAGATAGCGCCACCGGCTATACAGCTTGACGGGCTTTCAAGACATACACGGCATTTTTCCCATGCAGACGATAATGGTGATGCTTGCTGTACTCTCGACGCCTGTCATCATAAACGTAACAAAAGGCGACCAGCTTGATGAGCACTAACTTTTCTGACAGCCGGGCATAATTGTTATTACGTAATACTATATTATACTTAGAGTTTATGGCGAAAAGATATGATGATGATGATGATGATGTATTACTGGGTTGAAACTTACCACAGTGCCTCAACGCAGCTTCCTCACCTCATAGCATGTCAAAATCAACATCAACTTGCGGCCAACTCCACATCGCTGTGTCAAACAAGAACTTAGCTATCGCAAACAGATCGCGCGTCAGCTGCGCACACAATACGTCGAGAGCATTCATAGGCCTAAATATTACACTGTTACCTTGAAATCTAGGTGAAGGGTCACTCAAGTTCACTGGAAACGGAACCATTGGACAGATCATACACGACTTACTATTAGTCGAGTTATTTGACGTTAAATATTATCGTGACCTTGAAATGTGGGTTAGAGCTCACTCAGGTCGTTTAAAGTGGTACCATTCGAAATCTTGGGTGCAGTTTCCTATTCGCCTTCCATAGTAACTATGGCCGTATCTGCAGCCATTTCGGAGATATTCAGCGTCAAAGAATGGACTGACCTTGAAATCTGGGTTTGGGGTCCGTCAAGGTCATTAAGAATGGCGCGGTTCGATAGACCATGTATGAGTTTCTATTAGTCCGCCATTGTAACTATAGCTCTATCTTGTACCATTTGCGAGTTATTTGACGTTGAATAATACGGTGACCTTGACATCTGGCTTAGAGGTCACTTAAGATCATTGAAACTGGTGCCATTCAGAAGTGTGGGTGCGGTTTCCTATTCGCCTTCTATAGTAACTATGGCCGTATCTTTAGCCATTTCGGAGATATTAAGCATCAAAGAATGGCCTGACCTTTAAATGTGGGTTTGGGGTTGTACAAAGTCATTCAAAATGGCGCAATTCGATAGACCATATATGACTTTTTATTAGTCCGCCATTGTAACTATAGCTCTATCTTGTACCGTTTGCGAGTTATTTGACGTTGAATAATATCGTGACCTTGAAATCGGGGTTAGAGGTCACTTAAGGTCATTGAAATAGGTGCCATTCGAAAGCTTGGTTGCGGTTTCCTATTCGCCTTCTATAGTAACTATGGCCGTATCTGTAGCCGTTTGTGAGATATTTAGCGTCAAAGAGTGGTGTGACCTTGAAAACATGGTTAGGGTTCGTTCAAGGTCATTGGAAATGGCACCATTTGATAGATCGCATACGAGTTCCTATTCACCTTCTATAGTAACTATGGCGATATCTTGTATCGTTTGCGAGATATAGCGACTTATTGGTAGGTAACGTCGAAATTTTTATACCCCACCTGTATTTAGCGCCCCCGCAGGGGGTGACCCCGTCTGAATTTGTGCAAATATGTTCGATGCTGGTAAAACTAGAATGATTGGGCTACCGTATGGTGAAAAACTGTGACGATTATGTTACGCCGTTTTCATCTGATACCGGAACGTAACGGACGGACGGACGCAGAGACATATAAAAAACCCGCGACTGAATGATGTCGCCACCTGGCAATTTCGATAAAACAAGCGGGGTGAGGCTTGTCGTGCTTGTTTATTTATTTGCAGCGTCGCAGAGTTTGTCGAGACTCGGGTCCACGCTACGTGACCCTAGCCGACGGTCGTCGCTGGATGTTGCTCCAACTCGATGCTTTCGGTTTTGACCCACGTGACGTCAGAGTGCTAGTCGACCGGAACCAGTTACTCGTCGACGCCGTCCACTCCGAGTCGCACTCGGCTCCGGTGACGTCACCTGACGTTACTTCCGGTCACAGCAGCGATATCATTCACCGCCGGCTGTCGCGGCGTTATCTACTTCCGGGCTACGTGCGAGCCGCCGACCTACGCTGCTCTGTGACGTCAGACGGAACTCTAAACATTAAGGGAGAGATTCGTGGGTCAGATAATGATCACGTGACGTCGACAGGTGATAATGGCGGGAAAACACGGCGCTGCAGTAAACACGTCAAGTTCGATCTGTCCTAGTTCCATTGCTATAGCTGTCTTACCTGTGCGCCGCTGTCATGCGTCAAGCAGGTATTGCGACCGGTCTTGTCTCCAGATATTGCCTGCCTGTCGGAAACACAGCTGTAGATCTGATCATTACGAAACTTGATTCCTATTAAATTATTAAATTTCGGCGCCTCTACGTAACCGCCGTAGCCTCAAGTCATCTCAAAGTTGCCAGCCAAAGTGCCATGAGTGGCCAAGCAACTCACTGTGCATCTGGAGTCCAACGGTATCATCCCTGCCCTGCAGTCTGCTTACCGTCGTAATCACTTAACTGAAACGGCCATGCTCAAGATTTGTAACGAAGCCCTGTTGGCCGCAGACAACGGAATGGTCACTCTTGTTGTGCTGTTGGATTACTCTGCAGCATTTGACACTGTCGACCACACGATCGTGCTGGACATTCTTGAGAGGCGATGCGGACTGACAGGAGAAGCACTACCAGCTACTTTCACTGTCGTTCGTACGCTGTGGCCGCTGGTGGTGCCACTTCTGAGACAGTTTACCTTGACTGCATGCGGACTACCTCAAGGTTCCAGTCACGGGCCGCTGAAGTTCGTCGTGTATGCTGCCGATCTTCACACGCTGACAAGCCGTCACAACGTCAGGTTACATAGTTTTGCCGACGACACGCAGCTGTACAAACACACCCGCATTGGAGATTACAGCAGGCCAAGCAAGACGTCACTGCAACCATTGCAGAGATCAACAGTTGGAGTCAGTCACGCGGCATGAAACTCAACGCGCTGAAGTCTGAAGTTATCTGGCTCGGGACCAGACAACAAGCTTAGTAAAGCCGACAAAACGCTGCATCTACCTGACGGCGCGTTATCTGCACAGTCCACTGTCCGTAACCCAGGCGTTTCTCCCCTTCAGCACGTAACCTAATCTCATTTTATAATAATATTGTGTATTTTTATTTTTAATCTGCTGTAACAAGCGCTCCAGAGCTCTGGTGGTGGGGCGCTATAGTAAGTTTCTCAGATTTGATTGGATTTTGATTTGATTTTAAAGTGTAAAATGGCTCGAATCGCTTCACGCTGCATTGTCTTATGCCTCACCTTCTGTAGCTGACCAGTTTGCCTCAAATTTTGCATCCTGCAATGATTACGTAAAATCGATTGCAACTGTCGACCTGAAGTCTGCAGAATAGATCGGCAGTGAATCAAAGATCACGACTTTGGAAGGAACTGTGCCAAAATCCACATCACTGACCGATAAAATGTAATAAAAGTGCATAGGATGTGATACGAAAGCCGCCGCTCGCCGAATCCAAAACTGCATTAGGGAAACAAAACATACGTTTTGTGGAATGCGGGTATCTGTTCCATTGCCGAACTTCTATGATAATCTGTTTCCCCACGCAAAATTTCACTGAAATCGGGCAATCGGCTGCAGAGTTATGGCCAAAAAACGGTTTTAAATACAGCGGCCGTCCGCCATCTTGAATTTTAAAAATTTTCATATTTTGGTCATCTAGCTCGCTGTCGTCGAGTTCCAAATTTGCTGTTGTTTACCAAATTTCATCGAAATCGGATGATTTTTTCGTTGAGATATGACGAGTTGACGATTTTCAAGATGGCGGATCTCCGCCATCTTGAATTTTAAGGGTCCAATAATGGGTTCATTGAAAAGCCCTTGTAGGACTTCCTATAGCCGATACCGGGTGCCGTCAACTCCGATCGTCTGACGTTGCGACTTGGCCCTGCGGACTCACTCGTCTCTCGGCGATCGTTGTTTCGCTGTGGCTGGACTGAGAACATGGAACAGTTTGCCTATCAAATTGCGACAACCAGAACAATTTAGGCGGCTACTTAAGACGCATCTGTTTAGCTAAAGACTACGGCGCTTAGTGACATTGACTTTTAGGCGCCGGGTATAAGTCCACTTACTTACTATAGGTCGTCAATAAAGACCATAGCTCTTAATCGCTTAGTTTTTTTTAGAAAATCGCGTTTTTGTGTGCGCATTTTGGCGACAGACAGACGAACAGACAAACAGATGGACAACGTCGATGCTTAAAGTCGCTAGATCGCTATCGCGAGAGGCGACTTGAAAATCGAACGGCCCGTGCTATTGCATGTATGCTAAGCGTGTCTAAATGCTTACCTACACAAAGGATGGATCCGCCCTGAGTTGACAAAATGGCTTACGAAATACAGCTATCTGAAGATATTTTGGTTTAAGCCGATACACGATAACGGTCAGTACCGTGCAGAGTGCGTGTCATTTCTTAATCACTCGGTTACTGTGTTGAATTACTATGTAGCAAGCAGGTTTCCCTCGAATGGTTGTTTTCTTTCATCGCAGATTTCAACGTCAAAATAATTTTCTGATATAAGCAATATTTACACCCGAGACTAACGCTAGCTGACCGTTGTATGAGCATAAATCCAGTCTCTGAACTGGCGTCCTTTTGTACGTTACTGTACAGTAATTACGTTGTAGCTCCATTTTTCTGAATATCTACAATTTTTCATCGACTACATCGGTTCATTAAGGCCCGGTACACACTGGCGACAAGTTGAATTCAACACGGTCGACTTTGTTGAACGTTCAAACATGTTGAACGTTCAACTTTGTTGCCGGTTTGTTCGGCACAACAACTGTAATATTTATCAGTCACGTGATGATCCAGTCACTAGTGACGTCATTTCGATAAAATAGCGGATGTTATTTTAGCATCAGTTTCAACAATTATAGCAGTAGCTGCTGCAAGGAAACGCCAGCTGTTCACGCTTGAGACTCCGTCTACCGTTCGCGATTTGGATGTGTGTATGTGTAAATATGATCGTATATTTGTGTGTATAAACTTCATAAGGCACTGGACGGTTGTATCGAAAACAGAAATATTTTCTTGTTACTGTTGCTGCAGCTGTGATTACAGAATTTGAACTAGAAGTAAATCGGAAGCACCGAACATTTCCAGCGAAAGGTCTGAAAGTCGAATAGTCGAGTGCCAAAAATGAGACTCGCATAATCTTAAATATCTTGTACAGTCGAAAGTCTATTGCAATGAAATTTAGCATGTGATATCTTAATGGCCTTCGATATTAAACGCGTACATAATTTGCCCCCGTACCTTAGTTATGTTTCTACACTACCTGACATTACACAAAACCGAAAAGTTATGTTGTTTTTCTTTCAATAATGTGAGCGGCTCTGAAAAGAACTGGTTTTGGTGTGTCTGAAGTGGCTCTGAAAAGAGCCGGTTGTGTGGCTAGATCACAGTAGGTGTTCGAAGTGATGTTCGAAGTGACGTCCTTTTGCCTTTACACATGCATGCAGCCGTGTTTGCAACTGGTCAATAACTTTGTCGATGATACCCTGAGGAATACGATCCCAAGTGTCAATGAGCCTCTGTTCTCGTCGATGTCGCGTTTCGGTTTTAATGTAGAAACATAACTAAGGTGAGGTGGTAAATTTTGCATATGCGTTTAATAGCTAAGGTCATCAGGATATCACATGCTAAATTTCATTACAATACACTTAACAACTGTAGGCTACAAGATACTTAAAATTACGCGTCTCGTTTTGGGGACACTGTGTATTATGGTTCTCGTTTCCTGTCATTTTATTCTGTTGACTGCTGTGTCTTCGCCTATTTACTGTTCGATTTGTCAAGCACAGAACTGACAATTTCAAAATAATTAGGCCCTACGTTGTATCAACCACATATGTGTTAACCACAATGCTATTATTAATGGAATCACGACATCTGGGCAGACAGCATCACAAAAACTTAACAACTTAAGTTCTTTTATCATGTTGGGACATTTTTTTCGACAAAAACCATGCGCGCTTTATGTGAACACTGTACCCTGTTAGATCTCTATACACAATTTTTTATCGCGTGTCAGCACACGGACGCGCGATATTGATATAGCAGTTCTGTCTGTCTGTCTGTCTGTCTGTGCGTCCCTCTGTCTGTCCATTTGTCTGTCTGTCCGTTGCGTTCCGGTACTCAGTGGAAACGGCTTAACATATCGTCATAATTTTCTCACCACTCGGTAGGCTGGTAGCCCAATCATTCATTGTAGTTTTACCAGCATCGAACATCTTCGCGAAATTCCGACGGGGTCACCCCCTGTGCGGGCGCTAACTACAGGTGGGGTATAAAAATTTCGCGATTTGCGACCAATTAGTCGCTATAGCTATATCTCGCAAACGATACAACATAGCGCCATAATTACTATAGAAGGCGAATAGGAAACCACACCCAAGCTTTCGAATGGTACTAGTTTCAATTACCTTGAGTGACCTCTAACCCACATTTCAAGGTCACGATAACATTCACACTGAAACAACTCTACTAATAGTAAGTTGTGTATGATCTATCCATTGGTTCCGTTTCGAATGATCCTGAGTGACCCTTAACCTTGATTTCAAGGTCACGGGGTTACTATTGATGCCCTCGACGTATTGTGCACGCAGTTTACGCGCGATCTGTTTGGGATAGCTAAGTTCTTGTTACAATAGCTTACGAGTTTCAAGCATACAGCGGTAATATCAGGCATCACATTGTTAGGATGCTATAGCGACTTATAAAATATTAAATTAATTATTCTTGTATAATCTCAATTGCGCTATGTAGGCCTACATCCATGCAGCAACTGCCGCACACGTATTTCAATGATTTTATCAGCAAATAAGAAATACGACGGTCACAATGAGTATCCAATATCTTAAGCATTCACTAAAACGAATAAATTACAGCATGGCAGCACAGATAAAAGGTAGAAGATAAACAGTTAATTAAAACAGCAGCGCTATGATAGATGATATTGTATCAATAAAATCGTTAAGCTAAACTAATTTCAACAATACGCGAAGGGAAACGAGATCATGAAGTTAACCTGCATCACAGTATCTGTCAGCAATTGTAAATGCATTACTACCATCACGAACGAACGCACTCACTGAAAACTAAACCCATATAGCACATGCAATACAATCATAGCACGCGTCGACGAACGCAATCTGACATTTAATACCCCAACCGCTGAATTTCTACAAATGTTATAAATGTCAACGTCTCCGCGATTGGAAGATCGTCTTTTACACAAATTACAACCACGACAAATAAACCTACTGTTAGAGTCAGTTAGCAAGACACCATAAAAGCAGTGATTTATGACACGTCATAAATTTAAAAAATAATTTTATTATTATATCATTTTATTTTATTTGGCGATCAAGCTTCTTCATAAGTTATTTACTGCCTCTTTCCTTCCATTATAGCAACATGATTAACCCTTTAATGGACACATTAAAACCGCAGAACAACGGATAAGTTATACAGCAATACAGTAATTGGCCGTTGATGGGTGGGCTATAGCTGTTACATTTGGTACAACGAGGAGGGGACTGGAGGACGCTGCGGCCCCGCCCATCCCCTCATCGTTTTACTAAATATAGCACCCCATCCATCAACGGCCAGTGTACCAACTTCATGTTATTCGATGTGGCACTATAATTGCCTGCGCCACAGCTACAAAAAATATTCCTCTGGAATCGATGCTAAAAACGCCCTTCAAGCTTGACAACGACGCCGAGATACATCGTAGTCGTTGATTACAGCCTACAGAAGCAAGCCATCTCGCGCGACTCGCTAGCGAAGCAGGCTGATGAGTGCGACCGGTCACTATATACATTACATTCACAACACGAACTCATATAAAGTAGCTCTGCTGTCGCAAAGAGGCCGCGCGATGCTTCGTGTCTGTCAGTAGTTACCTTCAACATACCTACAGCGCAGTTTTTATTACTAGTTACTGCGGCTTCAGATTTACTAGTGCATAAAATTCTATTAAATTCTGTTTTGCTGTCTCCTATTGCCTCTGGCGGTGTCCGACCAAACCCCCCGGACAAACACCCCCTAGGTCATGACCCCCTTGTTTGCTGCCGTTGCTGGGTCGGTTTGGGTCAGGACCCCGCCTTGTGGGTTGGATAGGGTCAGGAGTACGGGTTAGTGTCAGTTTTCAACAAAAATACCCGTCGGGTTCTCTCCTACTATGTCCTGCGGCAGCAGAAAACTGGGGTTATGACCAGGGGGGTTGACCTCCCTTCGTCTCCGGCGTATAACGTCGAGCCCGTCACAAACACTTCGTCGTCCTCTTGTGCGAACGACGGACGCCGCGGTGAGTGTTCGACGCTTGCCGCCGTCCGTCGCGGCTTTGTTTTTCACACCTCGCGACTCGTACAGTTGACAACACTTCGTCGTCCTCTTGTGCGAACGACGGACGCCGTTCTGCATTATGTATGCAGCGAAGCCAGATATTCGCCCAGAATCGCGTTTTTTGCCTACCCCACCTGCATTCGACGCCCCCGTTAGGGGCTTTCCCGTCAGAATATCGCCACCCCGTTTGGTATCGAAAAACTAGAATGGTGTGGCTACCCGATGGTGAAAAAAATCAAAGATATCTTTATTCGTTTTGACACAACTCACGAACGTGACAGACAGACAGACACACACACCGCATGACGGCATAGGCCGCGCTTATGCATCGCATCGCGCGGCAACAACAACGTGTAGTGCCTATAGTCCATTATCCGCAGTTAGCACCCATCGAATGTACGACCTGCACGATATAATAATAATAATCATCATCATCTTTCTCGTGTTTTCTCGTCAATGTCATTCTCACAACAAATAACGAAGTGCAGAAGAAGTCTGAAAGTATGTCGGCGATATCACATACGATTCAGCTACACATCAAACTGTTAACCCTCTAATGGGCACATTAAAACCGCAGAGCAACGGACCACTATACAGGAATAGGGTGATTGGTAGTCCTACGTTGGCCATTGATGGGTGAACTGTTACGTTTGGTACAGCGAGGAGAGACCTGGGCAGGCTGCGGCCCCGCCCAGTCCCCTTCTCGCTGTACCAAACGTAACAACCCACCCGTCAACGGCCAGTGTACCAACTTCATATTATTCGATGTGCACGATGATTACCTTTGCACTGTAAAGCGCTAACTCTTTTACGCGCAGCGGCTGTAACCAATCGACTATGCACAGTTGTCGGACATGGACAGAGGCAATTTGTCAATATTTCAGTGACAAATATCGCTTTAATGTCTTAGGCATATGTGTCTTAAGGGGTGTTTATAGCGACACAACTCAACTGAACTGAACTGAACTGAACTCAACCGAACTCAACTGAACTCAACTGACCCAGTTGAACAGCGTACAGCCAAGTCAGTCGTGTTTTTGTTTATGACGTCACGACCTACAAACTGAGTCAACTGTTGTTCACGATGTGGAGTTGAGTTCAGTTGAGTTCAGCTGAGTTGTCGCTATAAATACCCCTTTATAGCAGAAAATATGGTAACGGAAATGTGGCCATTGATTACCGGGTTATTCGGTGCTGAAAGCACAGGTTAGGTTTATGCATGGGTAATTGGGGAGTTTGCCTCGCTGTCTCACAAATATATCAATCTGCAGTTACCATTCTGTCTTACAATGATTGTTGTCGTCTATGGGTTCAACCTGGCATTCCACCTATAAAGCGGTAAAACGGCGACAACAATAAAAACATCATACAATGATATATCTTTAGCATCATTCGTCACGTGCGTGCGTCATTTAGCGAACATGTCATCACAAAGTTACGTCACGGTCTGCTTCTGCAACTTTCGGCGCCTAGTGACTCTTGCTTTTGGGTGCCGGATATAAATACTCTTACTTATTTATTTACTTTCTTACTTACTTACTTACTTTGTAAACGTAATCGTCAGCTACCCAGCGTAATTTTACGAGCGGTACGGGGCTATGCGTACTCTTTTTGGAATGGGTTATCGTACCCACTTTTCAAACTACCAGAAAAGCAAAAAAAACACTGAAACCGACGACAGTAATTCGTATTGTACTTGTTGTTTTTGATGGCAGTCTAGTGTTTGGAACAATGATCTGACACAAGGCATTTAATATCAAACGCAATATTTAGAATACTCAACAACCGTTAGGCCTAAACATTTCGGTTTTTGGATCAGTGCGGGCCTCTGGCGGTACTTCCGACTAAAGTTCCGAGCTATGTTCGCCCCGGTCCACCACAGATACGACGCTGTACACAAATCAACGACAATAGCAAGAGAAGCTCGAAGTTTACAGCAGCAAATAGTTTCAAAACAATCTTGAAAGAGTTTTTATTGTTATTGCGCACATAGATCATCGCTTTATGTCAGGCCTACATGCCAGCATGCTGAAGCAGACTGCAGCCAACGTAGGCCTATGTCTAAACAAAAGTCACGTAAATGTGTGTCCAATCACGTTCGATGTAGGCTACGAACAGAAAACAACCAGAGACGGAATGGCGTCGGAATCGAAAGACGTCTTCTGAGGATGTTACAAGCCAAGTCAGGCTGTATTAAGATGAGATAGTATCGTCGCCCATGCAGCGACCTTCAACTTACTGCAGTTTATGTCGCGTATTTGAAGTCAGTCAATCTTCCCGGACAATCACTTCAGCGTGACAAAAGCCTATCTGTATCTGGAACTTCCGCTTCTTACAAAAAATGCTTTGGTCACTGATTTTTTTTATTATCACCTCCGACAAAGGAGGAGGTAAAATGTTTTTGCCCGTGTTTGTTTGTCCGTCTGTCTGTCTGTCTGTTAGCAAGATTCCTCAAAAACGCGTGCATTGATTTGGATGAAATGTTGCGTGTCGATAGACGTCGGGACATGGACGAACTGATTAACTTTTGAGCCCGATCCGGATTATAGTCCGGATGCCGGAACCGGATTGCTTTCTCCGATATCGTATAAGCGCTGC
>Ga0209339_1000281_pt1 | contig 18825 bp, 19 predicted proteins | sample OlaalgELextract3_FD_187376 | JGI IMG/M metagenome (GOLD analysis project Ga0209339, IMG submission 187376) | Olavius algarvensis symbiont microbial communities from Tuscany, Italy - Type A ELBA extract 3 (SPAdes) (version 2) | ecosystem: Host-associated > Annelida > Digestive system >... | reverse complement strand
TCGTGACCTTGACCTTGACCTTCGATCCGGCCATACGGCATACCGTCGTGCATCACTCATCGACCTCTACCTATATACCAAATTTCATTCAAATTGAAGAAACTTTTTGTGGACGGACGGACGTACGGACGGACGGACGTACGGACGGACGTACGGACGTACGGACGGCCGGACGGACATTTTTCCCCTCTATACTATTAGGTCGACTTTCGGATGTCGACCTAATAATTACGTTAGTCGTTATTTTGTGATATTACCAGCTATCGGTGTATTGATCTTCTCGCGCGTGTCTACTCGTGCATTGTATTGCGTGTGTGTGTTCGGACTGCTGTGTTCCATCTTGTTTCTTAGTTAAGTTATACATTTTATTTAACTATCTTATATAATCTGTACTACCATCTTGATGATGAATAAAAATGCATATAATAGTGGTTGAAATAACAGTATAATAGTATAACCATTATGTTGTGTTCGAAACAAGTGAACACCCTCATCATCATCATCATCATCAGTTTATTGCACAAAACAATAAGAACAAAACAATAATACCCTAAACTATAAGTAATAACTTTAACAAATTAGCATGGGAGGTGCCAGGAGTTTTTGCTGCGCGATGCTAGCATCAAGCGCGGCCTTAGCCGTCATGCGGTGTCGGTCTGTCTGTCTGTCTGTCACATTCGTGAGTTGTGTCAAAACGAATAAATATATCGTCAAAAATTTTTCACCATCGGGTAGCCCCACCATTCTAGTTTTTCCGTACCAAACGGCATGGCAATATCCCGACGGGAATCCCCTCCCCAAACGGGGGCCTCGAATGCAGGTGGGGTAGGCTAAAATCTCGATTCTCAATGAATATCTGACTTTGCGATCAATAATGCTGCATCGTGGTTTGTAGATCGCACCTGCGGCCGGCTTTTCGTTTATTGCGTCTCGCGCGATAACCAGTCAGCGTCGCCGTGGTTCTACAGCGCGAGACCGACCAAGCGCGCTCTTACACTATACACAATCACGGTGGACAGTGAATCGTGTGTATGACAGCAAGGCTTGACGTTACGCCGAAAACAACATATGGGAATCGAATTATACGCATTAATAAATCCGAAGCCGAAGTAACTAATAATAAAAAAAATTGCGCTCGAGGTATTGTATTATTGAAGCAACGAATCATACTGACAGACCCGAAGCATCGCGCGGCCTCTTTGAGACAGCAGAGCTACTTGTGATATAGGCGGCAATGTGGGGGCAAAACCGAGGTCTTGGGGCAGAAGAAAATCGATGCTGTTGAACGTTGAAAAGCGAGGAAACTAAAATGCCGATGACGAAAGAAAGTAAGGAGTCCGGTTTGCTATTTGCAACACACACGTTTACCGGAATGTCTGATAACGACTTTACCACGAGGCCTATCGAACTGAGCAATATTGACACACGACGTAACCTAACAAATTTAAACGAACATTTTCGGTTTGCCTTACAAGAGATGAAAGCAGTATGAGGGCACACAGCATCATCATTCTTGACAACAGGGGGGACAGCTGGGGAGGACGGAGGGCACAGGGGGAAGCTGTCCCCTACCATAGCTTGGTTCCGTGGCGCAGCGGTAGAACGTTGGTCTTCGACCGGCGAGCTTTCGCTGTCCTGCACTCGATCTGCAGTTGACGGGTGACCAAAAATGTGGGTAAACCGTCTGCTATAGGTCAGCCAACTAGGCCAACTCAGCCTTTCATCCTTTCGGGGTCGATAAATGAGTAGTAGGCTGCAACTCGGTGTTTGCCACAACAGTTCGTGGCGGCGCCATCTGGTGAACGCGAAGGAAAACTAAAGGCAGGCATGGTGTTGTTTGCAGGTTAAACTGTGTGATCCATGTCTGAGCGCCTTGAGGACGAGATGCTTGTCATCTAGGCGCCATATAAATCCGCGTACCTTTACCTTTACCACCTCGCTATCGCCACCTGTGCAAATTAGTTTACTGATAGTACGGTGCTATCAGCAGTAAGCGAGTCCTCCTCAACAGATTTGAGGCGGGTGGTTAGTTTCAGTTTAATCACTGAATGCGCATTCAGTAAGTAAACTGAAACTAACTTGCGCAACAGTGAAAGAGTTACTAAGTCCCCGCCGCATAAGCGGGGTGTTCACGCGACGGCGATGTTTGTCTGTTTGTCTGTTTGTCTGTTCGTTTGTCCGTCTGCCGCATGAAACGCGTACTTGTCTGATTGTCCCAGCTGCGCTCCAGTCGTGAGCGGCCATTTGCAAATGCTATAGTAACTGACGCGTTTTTATAACCCACGATGTATATAACATAATAAATGGATAATGTTTCATCTGTGTCAGTTTGCCGAAGAAACGTAAATTACACCCCGACTGGGTTATCAAGGTGAGAATCTGTTGCGCTTTCTTCCAATATACTAATTAACTTTGTAGTCTATAATTATTTTTTCACTCCCAGCAGAGGATAAGCTACGAAACAATCGTTTTCAATGTTACATGTATTTTATGTCTTTCTATCACAAGGTAGTTTTGTGGCGCTGCCGTTTGGCATATGTGAATACTAATACACGGTGGTCCGTAAAAAGGTGGCAGTAAACTTCTGCCAATAACTTTGGCAAATCTTAACCGATATTAATGATTCTTGTACTTGAGTAAATGAATTTGTAACAAAGCGCAATAACTATTTGCTTATTATTTTAACAACGTAGTACTAATGACGTCATCTAAACGTCACTGTTTGCTGACGACGTTTGCGAACTAAATAAAATAGCAGAAGAATATAACAAAATACAGTCAAATGTGAATGACGCCGTTGATCAGCGACAATGTCGCTGAAGACGAATATGTTGAACATCACTTAGGCCTACAAACTTCTCATGAAAATATTATGTCGTTATTATAATGCTTTTGTGAAGAAAAACAAGCATCGTTTTCTGACTTCGCATAGTAACGTTACGTGCCGACACACATAGTAAAGTGAGACGTTTTGGTACGGTGTGGTGCAGAATTCATTTCTAGTTAAGATGGTGCAAAAAATATCGAATTCGTTCAAGATTTGTTAAATTCGTTGCAAAAAGTTTTCTGCCACGTTTTTGTGGTCCACAGTGTATTGTTTTAGACCACGGGCACCCTCAGGCATGGACAAGGGTGCACTTGCCCCTCCCTGTTGAAAATGTAAAGCGCGGATGTTTTGCAGGTGGTTCAGGACGAACGATTCGAAATGGTAACAAGAAATAGTAAATTAACTTATTTATTTTTTAAAATTAGTAAAATTTGTATTCTTGGTAGACTCAATATAAGCCGTTTTTTTATTACCTCGATGATATAAGCAGAAGTTCAATCCTTACGAGTTCACTTTTAGATACACGTAACTGTGCTTACAAAAGTGTTGGAACTGAATCTAATCTATAGCCTCGATGATATAAAATGTTTCTGATAATGCACTCGTTAGAACGGCGTTATGTTCTGATCTTTTTGCTATTTCACCTGTTTTTAGAAGGTGGCGGAACACTTTTTTTAGATTATAGCATAAGCATACTGTATTTCTTTGTATTTTATTGTTCCACGTGTATAATTACTGTTTCATGGGCTACAAGCCTGTTGCTGAATTGAATGAATGAGTGAATGAATGAGTTTAACATAAAATACATTTTGCATTTATTGAGCAAGCCAAAAGTATAAAAAATATGGCCTAGCGAGTGTAGCGAAACACTGACATCTCGTATGTTTAATGTATTCAGATAAAATATCTGCCGAATCTGAAATCATTCATCTCGTGCTGCGCCAGCGAAACTTCATCGTTCATTCTCTGTCCAGTCAAAGCTCTATTCGACAACAGGTCCAAACGCTATATTTTCTACTGTGAAATTGGTTAAATTTACCTACTGACCCATATATTATTATTATTAGTAGTAGTATTATTATTATTAAAAATGTAAAGATTAGAGTGACACTGTCATGAGTAACATTGCAGGGGCACTTTACAGAGTTACTAAAATCAAAAACGAAATGAAGTGCAGCTGGAGAATGAGGTCGGTGTCACGCCAGTGTCAGTTCAAACAGCCATGTCTTCAAGCAGCTCCGCTGTATAAATAAATTATTTTACACACAGCTAACTATGGTTAATATGTCGTCTATAACTATGGTTAATATTTTTGCACTCAACCCTCAAACACTTATTGGGGAGGTAAAATTACTTTGCTCTGTCTCTCAGTAACTGCTTGAAACTAAGAGAAACGTCTTAGCGACTTTCACTACATATAGATTGGCTACAAAACAGTATAAAAAATTGTTTACCACCGTCCATTTTTTATCGCGCGTCAGCATACTGACGTCGGCATACTAACGTCTGTCTGTCCGTCCGTCCGTTACCTTCCGGTACCAGATGAAAACGGCTTAACATATCGTCATAGTTTTTTCACCATACGGTAGCACAATCATTATAGTTTTACCGGCATCAAACATCTTCACGGAATTCCGACGGGGTCACCCCCTGCGGGGGCGCTAAATACAGGTGGGTTATAAAAATTTCGCGATTTTCTACCAATAAGTCATTATATCTCGCAAACGATACAAGATATCGCCATAGTTACTATGGAAGGCGAATAGGAAACCGTACGGAAGCTTTTGAATGGCACCAATTTCAATGACCTTGAGTGACCTCTAACCCAGATTTCAAGGTCACGATATTATTCAACGTCAAAATAACTCGAACATGGTACAAGATAGAGCTATATTTACAATGGCCTACCAATAGAAAGTCGCATGTGGTCTATTGAACGGCGTCATTTTCAATGACCTTGAACGACCCATGACTTGGTTTTCAAGGTCACCCCATTTCTTGACACTAAATATCTCACAAACGGCCACAGTTACTATAGAAGGCGAATAGGAAACTGCACCCAAGCTTTCGAATGGCACCAGTTTCAATGACATTGAGTGACCTCTGACCCCGATTTCAAGGTCACGATATTATTTAACGTCAAAAAACTTGAAAATGGTACAATATTTACAATCGCCAGCCAATAGAAAGTCGCATATGGTCTATCGAAGGGCGCTATTTTCAATGACCTTGAACGACCCCTAACCTGATTTTTAAGGTCACGCCATTCTTTGACACTGAATATCTCCGAAATGGCTAAAGATACGGCCATAGTTACTATGGAAGGCGAATAGGAAACCATACGCAGGCTTTCAAATGGTACCACTTTCAATGACCTTTTGTGACCTCTAATCCACATTTTAAGGTCACAATAGTATTCAACGTCATATAACTACTAAGTCGTGTATGATCTATCCAATGGTTCCATTTCCAGTGACTTTGAGTGACCCTTAACTTAGATTTTAAGGTCACGGTGTAATAATTATGCTTAAAGATGCCCTCAGCGTATTGTGCGCGCAGCTGACGCGCGATCTGTTGGCGATATTCTTGTTTCAATGCAGCAGCCGGAAATGGAAGTTTAGGTAAGAAAATACATTCTCACTTGAAATTGACAACCAGAGACTGAAATGTCTACCTCTAACCGTACATTTTCACGATTGTGCAAGTTTAAGACTCCACGATTGTTCTGACATTCAAGATGGCGCCCACTACACCGGAAGTAGATATATTCTTGGCTATGAAATACTTATGGACAAAATTCCGGTGGCTCTTACCATGTTTTCAGCCACATCAACATCGATGAAATCGATGTTGACTGGACAGTCGACATCGATTTCAACGATGCAAGTTCGGTGTTCGGCATTGTCAGAGATCAATGATTGTTAGAATGTTCGAATGTTGTTAGAATGTTAGAATGTTGTTAGAATGGCCATGAAACCAAAAGTAGTTATATTTCTGATCCTGTAGTACGTAGGGACGAAAGTCCAACGCCTACCGCAATGTTTTCAGGGATGTCGAGACCAATGAAGTCGAAATCGACAATGTAGAAGTTGGCTTTCTCTCTGAAAATCGAACTGGCGGCTATAAAACCGGAAACAGTTATATCTCAGGCCTTGAAGCAGCCTTGAATAAAATTTTAGCGTTGTCACGCGTCATGATGGAGCATGTATATTTTGTTTAATTAGACAAATGTAAGAATGTATATGAAACACAGTTCTACGAGATCTATTTGATGTTGACATTTCATCCAGGGCTGCTTCACGGCCCGAGATGTAACTACTTCCGGTTTCGTGGCCGCCGTTTTGATTTTCGAACTACTAGAAGGTCGGCATCGATTTCATTGGTTTCGCCATGGCTAAAACGTGATAGCAGCAGTTGGAATTTTGTCCTATATACTTCAAGGCCAGATATAACTGCTTCCGTTTTTATGGCAGCCATTTTGAAATTCTAAACAATCAGTCGTAAAGTCGAAGGATGGGAAGGAGTCACAGAAAGGCAAGAATGGTTGCAATTCTAACATAGAATAACATGTGGATGATGCTGTTACCGACTCGTCCAAGTTTTTTTGGCTTGATCTAACGACGTTGAATACGCCGATGGTCCTGGAATAAAGGCTAAATTCCATTACACGAACTTCCTCGACACTTCCACGAGTCAAAAGTCGGCAACTTTTCTCTGACTTTTCTCGGGCAAGTGTGCGACATGTCCGAGACAAGTCCGTGTAGTTGAATTTGCTACGAACACGACGATTTTGTTTTAGGGAAGTTTCGGGAAATCGAACGAACTCGACATGTTAAGTTCGTTCGATTCCCCGAAACTTCCCTGAAACAAGTTCGCTGTGTTCGTAGTAAATACACGGACTTGTCGCAGACTTCCACGAGATAAGTCAGAGACAAGTCGCTGACGTTTGACTCGGGGAAGTTCGCAGAATAGAATTTAACCTTTTTGAACGAGTTCGTCGCGTTTTTACTAATATACTAAAATAGAATGCTGTCGGCGGTGCAGGCCGGTTAAGACGGTTTCGGTGAGTAAAGGCGTGTACGCGTTCGACTTTAGTCCAACGGCAAACGTGATAGCTACAGGAGGCGTCGATAAAATCGTGCGTCTCTGGCATCCTGGAACACTGCGAGAACCTGCTGCGAGACTGGTCGGGCACCTGTTCACCATTGTTGACATCGTCATCAATGACGTCGACCAGCACGTTATCAGCTTATCAACAGCAAGGCTTATCAGAGTCTGGGATATACAGACTCTCACGTTGCTTCAGGTAAAAGAACCGACCCGTTCAGTTAGTGTGTTGTTTTCGATGGCAGGTCGACCTGTCCCTGTCCGTTCTTTCTTTGGTCTGTTACCATTTGAGGCAAATTGGCACAAGTGGTGTATGGGGCAAGGAGATGAAACGATCAAGTTTGGGGGTCAGGGGGGTCAAAGATCATGGTCACGTGATGCTGAAATTAGATCTGTAGACCTGGCGGATGCATCATTTTCGACCCCGTCGGTAGAGTGAGTTTTCTAGTTATTTTTGCGATGACTTTGGCAAATATAGGCCCTAGACCAATCTTAAAATTGTGTCACTGTCTCATCCAGTCAGGAACGCGGTGATAGCTGAATACCAGCTTACCCAAATCTGTTGCTGCGTTATGTTACGAAATTTAACTGCCTACGTTTGCCTTTATTGAAATCAAGTTGACAGAAGCAACTCGTTACAATGACACACAACCAAACAAGCTGCAACGCAGGACAACACTGTATAATAGAACATAAAGCTTTGGCACGCAGGCCTTCAATACAAGCAAACATAACATGTTTAGCACGGAGCGTTAGGCAGCTACTAAGCGCCAAGTGTCCACGCAATTAGTACAAACAGAAACAACGAACGCACGTATACACAATAACATAGGATTAAACTTAAACATGATAAGTATTTACAAATTCCATCACTGCCCACCACTCCTAGCGACACCGGGATGCGAACCCACGACCTTTCGATCCCAGTCCGGTGACGCTACACACTCGGCCATCCCACTATATCGCAAAACTTAAAGCAGCACGTTTTTATGGCCCACAGTTCATAAAGTGATTGTTGGCGTTTGCAAAATAAGCCAATGTAAATGCTGCTGTTGCTGCTACTGACGATGATGATGATGATGATGATGACGACGACGACGACGATGATGATGACGATGATGATGACGATGATGATGATACTAATACAGGTATTGGGAGACGTGACTGAGACACCAGGTGAGCGACGTATCAACTCGATGTTCTACGACGAAAGACGCGAACAGCTCATCACGGGATGCAATGTCATCGATGTCGTTCCACTCAGCCGGGCTGTACACGACGTCACTCAAATACCACACACGCACGACAGGCCTCTGGCAGTAGTCAGTAATCATGTACTGTTTTATATAAAACGTTGTATGCTTATGAGCCAACAATGTAAGAATCAAAATCAGGAAAAAAATTGATATGAACATTTGGTACCGGGCACAGTATATACTCTGTCACTGATCTTTGCTAAGATCCGTTGAAGATAGAAGTCAATGGAGGAAGACGTATCCATGAAGCGGCCAATTCTCGGATCAAGGACGGCTGAAGGTACAAGGTAAAGTGGATTTATATCGCGCCTAGTCGTGAAACCTCTAAGGCGCTCAGGCATGGATCACACAGTGTTACCTGCAATTACACCGATGCCTGCCTTTACCTCGTAAGCGTTCACCAGATGGCGCCTCCCAGACTGAGGTGGCGAACATCTAATTGCAGCCTACTCCTCATTTATCTACCCCGAAAGGATGAAAGGCTGAGTCAGCCTGGTTGGCTGACCTACAGCGGACTGTTTACCCACATAAGTGGTCACCCATCAGCTGCAGGTCGAGCGCAGGACAGGGAAAGTTCGCCAGTCAAAGACCAACGTTCCGTGTGGTAGACTAAGCTGGCTATCCGCCAGCTTTTTACTGCACGTTAAATACCCGTTATCGTATCAGTATCGTATCGTACCGCTGTACCACGCAACCAAATACAAGGTTCAAAGGTACAGCATACTCGATCGTTCCTGACTACGTTGCAAGGTGTTGGCGCAAATAGGCAATGGCATGATCTGCAAGACGTGGCCAATCTAATATGAACGTTTTATGTCGATAGCTGTCACCATTTGCTCACAATCATGTTAATAAAGAACCACAAGCCACTGAAAACAGACACCACACCTTGCAGATAATTATAAATTTAAAAACTTAAGATTCTTATTCTTTTGTAACAATCTAGTAAGTTTTTTTCATGCTTATGTCTACCTTTGAATAAAGTTGATCAATAAATTAACAGTGAACTAGAATGGCACTCGGTGGAGCGAATGTACCTCCGACAAAGGTGTTTCGACGGCTCACTGCCTCAGTGAATGAAACCATTGTAAAACCACGCGTCGCTGCAGCGACCACGTCGGATTTTCCCGACGTAAAATTCCGCGTATCGTGGCTTGTACGATAGCGGAGAAAGCAATGCGGTTCCGGCATTCGGGCTATAATTCGGATCGGGCTCAAAAGTTAATGAGTTCGTCCATGTCCCGATATCTGTCGACACTCAACATTTCATCCAAATCCATGCACACGTTTTTGAATAATCTTGCTAACAGACAGACAGACAGACAAACGCGAACAAAGGCATTTACCTCCTCCTTTGTCGGAGGTAATAATCGTGTCATCAGTTTACAGCGATTCGAAAATACCGCAGCAGACTAAGCTGGTACGTGTTTAATGTTATTTCAGCTGGTATACAGCCGCGAGTTAAATCAGCTGATATCTGGCTGCACGGAATGTTTACTCCGCGTCTGGGACGCCGAGACTGGGAACCAGCTGCTCAGTGTGGGTCCAGACGGGCACGGACCAGGCATCGAGCTGACCGCTGCCGGGGTAGACCGGTCCGGCTACCGCCTTGCCACCGGCGCCGAGGACGGGTCGATCAAGGTGTGGGACATAGGATCCGGACACCAGCTGAAGGAACGCAAGCCTCCAGGACCTGGAAACGGTGGAAGCGATGACGAGAAACAGTGTGCAGTGATTGGAGTTAGTTTCTGTGAGGTGGAGGGTACACGGTGCATCGTCGTCGTTAGCCTTGCTAACCGCATCATCCTACTCTCGGTAATAACTTAATTTATAAATTTAAATCACATATATGTCAATTTTTGAACTAGGCAAAAGCGTGTTAAAAGACACAACCAGCCCCACCGCCATCAGTAGACTGATGGCATAACACGGCGTAAAAAAACCTAAAACGACAAACATGACCTTGAAATTACTGCTCAAGGTCGTCGGACGGGTTCAATAATGGGTTCTATGAAAAGTCCACGTAAGACTTCCTATCGGTCATCAATAAAGATCATAGATCTAAATTGCGTAGTTCTTGAGTCAACTGCGGTTTTTGCCGCGCGATGTTCTGCAATCTGCATAAGCGCGGCCTATGCTGTCATGCGGTGTCTGTCCGTCTGTCTGTCACGTTCGTGGATTGTGTCGAAACGAATAAACATATTTTCAAAATTTTATCACCATCGGGTAGCCTAACCGTTCTAGTTTTTTCACAGCATACGTCATGGCAATATTTCGACGGGGACTCCCTAAGGGGGGCGTCGAATGCAGGTGGGGTAGGCACAAATCACGATTCTCCACGAATATTTGGCTATCGGATCGATGACTGCTGCAGTGCGAACAACAACTGCGACGGTCGACCCTTGCAGTTTACCGCACACACCGCCACGCATCAGTGAATCTTGTTTATCACAACCAGCATGACGACCACGACGAAGAGAAGAGAAAAGAATTTTATTGTACGTAACCGTAAATCTGAAGCGGAAGTAACTAATAACAGAAGATTGCGCTCGACGTAATGTACTATTGAAGCTAACTACTGACGGACACGAAGCATCGCGCGGCCTCTCTGCGACATCAGAGTTACTTGTGTATACGCATCTCAGGCGACAGACAAACGAACAGACAAACAGACGGACACCACCGTCGCGTAAAGCCCTTGCTTGCATTTCGTTCGGCGACGGCTTAATGACAACAACACTAAAGCTGTCCTTCTAGGTTTATTTCGCAACACGTACAGGGTGCGGCCGCACGCCACCTGTGACCACTTAAAATTAGTTACACTGTACACTGTACACTTTTTTTCTCTATTTTGTACTACCAGATTGGTGAATATATAAAGTTGTGTGTGTAACGTTAATTATTGGCTCGCTGTTTCATCGCGGTCACGCCTGTCGATTGTCGAATTAATCCAGTTTACGTGACCAGTTGGGATGAACCCATCAGTTTGTTTAGCTTTACTGCAGCCTGTAGGACGATAAAGTTTGTTCTTTTGCTTATTAAATCTGCTGATTATTACAGATAACTTGTGAAAAGTGCTCGACTTTTGAAGATCCAAACAGCACCAATTTGAACAGTTTCACATCTCAATTTTGCGACTTTTTTCGGGGATAGACTCTCTGACCCATTAGAGACTCCCTGGCTCCATTAGAGACTCCCTGGCCATATTAGAGACTCCCTGACCCCATTCGGCGCCTTCGTTTACCCCCAATTTTTCACTGTTTCTCCCTATCAGAGGCTGAATTCGACCGCTGGAAAACTATGTTAAATTTGATTTTTCAGTGATATTCTGCGAAATTTTGGTGTTTAAGTGTTGCCACCGATGTAGGACATGAGTAAATCACGTGATTTGCCGGTGCTGCGGAAATTTATCGACGTCATCGCGGCGGTGGACGACGCCGGTTTTCGGATGACGTCACCGGCCGGCGACCAATCAGAGTCGCTGCTGAGGACGCGTGAAGTCACATGCACCGATGTGCTGATGACGTCACGGGATTCCCTAATTGCTACCGGATGTACTAATGGTGACGTCATCGTGTGGGATGTTTCAAGATCAGAACCATACAGAGTGTAAGTGAAATTTCAACTACTAATAATAAATGAACGAGACAGCTGAAGACCGCTCGTATTCATTTGATGCCTCGCAGCAGCATCTGTATAATGGACTTGCTCGCCCTGCGGACTATTCCATTTTTGCACGCGAATGGACTGGTCCACCTGCGCCTAGCGCGGCTCGCCCTGCGTGCAAGCCGACGCTGGCACGGGACAGACATCTGGACAGACAACGGGAGGGACAAGGTGAAAACATAATGCCTCCGCCGCAGCTATATTATGCATAGCCTGCGGGGCAGCTTATACCCGGGGATTTTGCCCTAGGGGGCCTTGGGGACTTATGTTAGGGGACTTATGTCCAGGGGTTTATGCGTGGGGGTTTATATCTGGGGCTTTTGTTCTAGGGGCATCGGTCTGGGGGAACTTATGTCAGGGGATCATGACCGGGTGGTTTATGTATGGGGGGCTTCTGCGCAAGGGGGATTAGGTCCGGGTTGCATATGCCAGAGGATTTATGACCGGGGGCTTATATGTGGGGGTCTTTTGTCCTTTATGTGCGGGGCCTTTTGTTACATATGATATGGGGCTTCAGTCCGAGGGACTTATGTCAGCTGCCAATATCGTAATCACAGTATATGCTGTAAAACACCGAAAATCTCTCTTTACGGGGCGTTTCTAAACTTTTCGCCTCGACTGTAAAATGTCATATTTTTTTATTTTAATAAAGTGAAATTTCACAGTTACAGATACTATGCAAATCTATGCAATCGGCTTTATGCTTTGTCGTAGTTATCGAGTCGCAATTTTGGCAAACATTTTTTTGGGAATTGAAGAAGTTTAGAACTACGTATATGAAAATGAAAGCGAAAAGACTCTAACGTTAAAAAGTTTAGTTTGTGTGATCCCATGTACTTATCATTTTATTGTGCTCCCTACTGTAGGATACGGCTGCAGAAGACAGGTGGATCGACAGCTGAAAACCAATCATCATCAGAGACATCTGAGCGGCTAGGTGATGAACTACGCCAGGTGTCATTTACACCTGATACTGTGCTAAGTGTTCGCTTCGTCGCCCGAGAATATCGTCGGGGTGTCGAAGATTCTGACAAGGATGACGAAGAACTGGACACAGATCAAGGTCAAGCTGCTGCCACAGCCAGCCTTGATGCTCCAGCGAATGACGCGGCTGATGATGATGATGATGATGATGTTAGCACACCTGGGCAGGTAGACTGGGTCGTCGTCACAAGCCATGCCGACAACACCATTCGCTTCCGCAACGCCGAGGCAAGTTACTATGCTATTTAGTTGTCTACAAATGTAGCAGGATTTTGAGGGCGAACACTGAAAACATGTTGAAGCTGCAGCGGTTCACTTGTTCAGGGACTGATCCAGAAATTGAGTTTGAGGATCCAACTTCGAGATGAAAAAGATCAGAAGTCACGTAACGGGGTTGGAGCAGATCGAACCCCTGGTGGGGAAATTGTTTGCTGAAGACGTCGCTATTTATGTGAATGTCACGTGATTGTTTATGTTGTCGTCGATCGCACCTTAGTGGCAGATTTCTGTTGCTTGTGCGTGAGTGTTTTTTATCGCGCGTCAGCACACTAACGCGCGATATTGATATAGCAGTGCTGTCTGTTCGTCCGTCCGTCCGTCTGTCTGTCTCTCCGTATGTCCGTCACGTTCCGGTATTCTATGGAAACGACTTAACACATTAGTGTCAGTAGATGTGATAAGAGAGTGTAGACTGTGGTTTGGTATACCGGACATAAAGGTGTTGGTTGTTAAGCGCAAAAAAAAATTCGAATGAAATATGCTAACTCCGCAAACGGACTCTGTCAGTTGTTTGGCATTGGTGCTTTGTCAGAGTACATGTATTATAGTTAAGTGTATTTTTCTTGTTTTATTTATTGCTTGTTTTTCTACTACGACACCGTATTTATGGTGAAATAAAGTTGTGTATTATCACAGTTTCTTCACCACACGGTAGCCAAATCATTCTAGTTTTATGGATGTCAAACATCTTCGCGAAAGTCCGACGGGGTCACCCCTTTCGGGAACGCTAAATACAGGTTCGGTATAAAATTTCGCCATTTTCGACCAATATCTCGCTATATCTCGCAAACGATACAAGATACCGCCACAGTTACAATGGCTGACCTATATAAAGTCGCATATGGTCTGTCGAACCGTCGAACGGCACCATTTTCAATGAACTTGAACGCCCCCATATCCAGATTTCAAGATCACGCCATTCTTTGATGCTGAATATCTCCAAAATGGCTAAAGATACGGCCATTGTTACTATGGAATGTGAATAGGAAACCGCACCCAAGCTTTCGAATGGTACCATTTCCGATGACCTTCAGTGACCCTTAACCTAAGTTTCAAGATCACGGGGTAACCGTAGACGCCATCGACGTATTGCATGCGCAGCTGACGCACGATGTGTTTGCGATAGTTAAGTTCTTGTATTGTTATTATCCGGCCCCAGTTAATGCTGGCGGGCGGGTACTGTTTTGGCGCGACATGTGGATCTGTCCGTCTGTGGGTCCGTACCCCCAAAATGTTCCGATTTGTTTCAAGTAACAAGAACTTAGCTATCGCAAACAGATCGCGCGTAAGCTGCACACACAATACGTCGAGGGCATCTATGAAAATCCGTGACCTTGAAATCTTGGTTAAGGGTCACTCAAGGTCACTGGAAACGGAACCATTAAGTAGATCACACACGACTTACTATTACTCGAGTTATTTGACGTTAAATAATATCGTGACCTTGAAATCTGGCTTAGAGGTCACTCAAGGTCATTGAAATTGGTGCCATTCGAAAGCTCGGGTGCGGTTTCCTATTCGCCTTTCATAGTAACTATGGCCGTATCTGTAGCCGTTTGTGAGACATTCAGTGTCAAAAATTGGCGTGACCTTGAAAACCAGGTTAGGGGTCGTTCAAGGTCAATTAAAATGGCGCCGTTCGATAGACCATATGCGATTTTCTATTGGTCAGCCATTGTAAATATAGCTCTGTCTTGTACCATTTTCAAGTTATTTGATGTTGAGTAATATCGTAACCTTGAAATCTGAGTTAGAGGTCACCCAAGGTCATTGAAACTAGTGCCATTCAAAAGCGTGGGTGCGGTTTCCTTTCCTATTCGCCTTCTACATAGTAACTATGGCCGTATGTAGCCGTCTGTGACATATTTAGCGTCAAAAAGTGGTGTGACCTTGAAAACAGGGTTAGGGTTCGTTCAAGGTCATTGGAAATGGCACCATTTGATAGATCGCATACGAGTTCCTATTCACCTTCCATAGTAACTATGGCGCTATCTTGTATCGTCTACGAGATATAGCGACTTATTGGTAGAAAATCACGACATTTTTGTACCCCACCTGTATTTAGCGAAGCCGCAGGGGGTGACCCAGTCAGAATTTCGTGAATGTGTTTGATGCTGATAAAACGAGAATGATTGGGCTACCGTATGGTGCAAAAAATTCTAACAATATGTTAAGCCGTTTTCATTTGATACCGGAACGTGACGGACAGACAGACAGACGGACGGACGGACGGACGGTCAGAATTGCTATATCAATATCGGCATCAGTGTGCTGACGCGCGATAAAAACTGAAATGTTCCTCAACGATCCCTCTATCGCTCCGCTGAATTTTGGAGGTTGAAAGGTCAACGCTCAAGATCAAGGATGCGAAAATTCCTAAATCGTTTTTGGTCGAAAATTTGCCGCAAATGACCCGATTTACTTTGAGAAAAGACCAAAATGTGCAAATTCTGATGTGCCTCGCACTGCGGAATTTCTTGTTTATTGTTTATTGCAGCAGAATAGTAAACTATATATGCTGCACTGATGAGATATGCAGCGTCATTCGCTGTTTTCCTATATTGCTGCTAGTGCTGTGATGAATTAATGATGATGATGATGATGATGATTATGTGCATGTTTCAGAGCGAACTATTAGCAGAAGTCTATCACCAAAACTGTGAGCCAGTTACAACAATGGCTGTAGACAAGTCTGGATCTGCAGTCTTTAGTGGAGATCAGAAAGGTTACATAACACTGTGGAATATTGCTTCGTCGTATCGGCTTCACGAGCCTTGCTGTGGCAAAGTCAGAGAGGTCAGTATCAAAACAGTTTTCTTTGGTCAAAAACCTGTAGACTTAATGCGTTCTATACACTTGATTTTTCTCATACATTTAAAAACATTTCTTTTTTTCAGCGGTTTGTGACTGAAAATTGAATAAAATTTCACTGAATTAAGCTGTAGACTTGAACTTTAATAGAAGTGTGGCGCGTTTATGGACGTCACGAGTAAGCCCCCGCCGCAAGCTTAAATTTCACGGGGTGGAGTTTTTCACAGGGGAAGAAACATCTGAGACACCCTTGGTAGCGGCCGTGTGCTGCATCCGCTCCGCGGCGACAGACGAACAAAAGCAGAAACAAACAGACAAACAAGCAAGCAAACGAATAGATATCGTTGCATAAAGCCCTCTGCGGCAGGGGCTTATATAAGTCACGGTCATTTGGACCTATAAGTCACTAGTGTCGCTAAAAGGCTCGAAGAATAGCCTACACTTTATATATAGTTTGTTATAATATAGAACTTTCTTAAGGCGTTGTGGCTGAAATATACGGAATAAATACATAAGCTTAAAACCTATTACACACTGCCGAACAAATCATCGTACGATGTCTCATGTCGCCGAGTAGTATAGAATGGTCTGTAGTCTCTTATTTGCACCATCTGTTGCTTTTTATTACTAACCTTTTGAACCAATAGAGCCGATTTAGAGAGGAGTGTCTTGTAATAACTCCACCTCGGGTTGTACTTGTTATTATTGTCATCGTTATCTCGACTGTAGTCGGGCATTATGGCTGTGAAATGACCATCACACATCATCCATATTATTATGGTATGATTGATAAGGTTGTGTTCTGGAGAGCACATCTGACGAAGGTCGTACAGATCGTCAGTATTGACAAGCCTGGAATTATCATGACTGCTTCCATTGACGGATCTGTCCGGTAAACACTTCTTTGTCACCATTTTGACTCGGCTGTTACTTATCACCGTCATCACCATCATCTTCGTCATAATTGTTATAGTTATAGTTGTGCTGTCTAAGCATGCCGTTAAGAAACTACTCACTCACTCACTCACTCACTATAGTTATTGGCATGAGACTAGTTGTTATTTTCATTTACCTATTGTTATACCAAACATTATGTGATACGGAGTATTTTGTCTTTACTAGCAATATGTAAATTTGTATGTCCACATCTGTATGACTTTTACTACACAGTACGAGTAGTGTAGTTATACACTGTATTGCATTCTAGTCATGACTCTGGCCATATTACGGCACCTGTTATTATTATTATCATACTTTACGTCTTTTAGCAACAACATCATTAATACAAAAAAAACATAACAGTCCATGTCTATTGTCAAATAAGGTAGGAGGTTGGCTGTCCAGGTCATGGGTATCACAATGTGCTCGCTACGTCGGATTCCTAGGCCAGTCACGACCTCTGACGTACAACGTTAAAACTACTCACGGTTTATCGAGCCCCACGTTGGGCGCCAACATCAACGCAGCCTCATCCAGCTCCGTGATCCTGCCGTACGACATCACCGAGGGCCCAGTGCTGCCTATGCAGGAGGAGAGCACCCATCAGCGTCAGTTGGAACAGCTGCGGGTGCAAGGTCGACTGGAGTATCCTCTGGTATTCGACAACAGTCGCTGGACGCCGCTGACCAAGTCAGCACGCAGTGTGATGACACCTTCAGCCGATGTGACAGTCGAGTTATCGACCAAAAACAAGTTCTTCGGGGCGCTCGTTAAACCTTGCGTAAGTATCGTATCGCATCGTGCATTTGGTTTTCAGTTGCATCGTAATCAGTTGCTGATGTAGTGTTCATTAGGCCTATTAAAGACACTTCTGAAACAAGCTGGCGATACACTGTAAATTTTCTTTGATCACGAAGTCCATAATAATGCAGCATAATTGGCACAGTAATCACATTATGAATCGTTTGAAAACGGCTGCCTCGTGAAAGATAGACCTACATGCACGCGGTCGAATGCATGGTCAAATGTGCATGGATTTTTGAACCGCTCAGTCAGTGACGTCACTCCCAGTCGTGGCGAGATGAGATCCAATGTGTTTGCAGACAACAGAAGCACAGTCTAATGAGCTGCGTGAGCATGGCGCGTTGTCCTTCTGAAACACGAAGAACTGCCAGTTACACGGATGCATGGCAGAAGACTGTCCTTATATTATTGAGAAATTGCGTTTTCGAGTTGAAGATTTTGATTGATTTTTGATTTCGATTAATTTGATTGAGTACTAAGTAGTAATTAAGTGGTTAAACATATATTTAATTCTGTTTTTTATCGTGGTTGAGTTGAAGACAGTTTTGTTTTACTGTGTTATTTTAGCCATTCAAGAACCAGTTGGACAGCTATACGACGGCAAATATGGACGAAGGCGCTATCTACCGGGCTTTACCAGTGTATAGAGTAAGCAGCCCAGACCGGCCAGCCACACCTCTACTTAGCCTTCCGAAGTTAGACACTGCGGCGGGAATCAAGCAATCCAACAGCAATAGGCTGACATCTCGTCAACCAACCAAGCGTATTGGTCGTCTCAGCCTGGCGCATTGACTACTGTAACGATCTCTCTGTCGCATGTCTGCCAAACGTTGTTTGTCTGTTAATACGTGCATAACCAATCATCATTTAATCTCACACATGTTAAAGGGAGAAACAAAATCAAATGCAGCGCGAGTACAATAACACTGTGAACTGGATTATAAGGCCTAACAGACACTGACAATAACCCAGGAAAAAGTAATAATAACAAGAGGTCAAAGTAATTTGACAAAAAGCGCCTCACGGGGGGCCGATTCCCCGGTTAGGGGTCACCCCAGGGGGTCGAAAGTTGTACCATTGAATTCCTGGGGTAGGGTTTCCTATTAGTGTTCCATAGTAACTATAGGCCTAGGATGCACCGTTTGGCCACAG
>Ga0209339_1000277_pt1 | contig 18986 bp, 16 predicted proteins | sample OlaalgELextract3_FD_187376 | JGI IMG/M metagenome (GOLD analysis project Ga0209339, IMG submission 187376) | Olavius algarvensis symbiont microbial communities from Tuscany, Italy - Type A ELBA extract 3 (SPAdes) (version 2) | ecosystem: Host-associated > Annelida > Digestive system >... | reverse complement strand
CCAAAAAAGGGACAAAAAAAATAGTAATGATTGCCATGCCGGTATTAGAGCTGCTTTATTCATTATTGAGTCGAGCTTTGGGACGCCAGATCCGACGATCAAAAAAAGGCGGCATCTTCAGCCCAATTACTTCCAAAGCTTGCTAAAAATAGCCTTTTTTTGGGTTATAATTCCGAAAATTAAAGCCGGCTCCTCAGGTCCCGGATTTTTACTTAATACCAGTTGACGCGATCTGCGTGAATAGCGCCCGAATTTACCCTCGGCAATGGAAAATAGTGTTTCGATGAAGAAAAAAACGGCGGTATTGGTTGGCTTGCTAGTCGTGTCGATTGCCGCGATATTTGCTCTCAGAACACCGGCACCCCTTGAAACACCTGTTGATGTTGCCGGGGATTTTATTCAGATCAACTCGCGAAAAATCCGCTATATTGACAGCGGTTCCGGCCCGCCCCTGGTCTTTATTCATGGATTCGGCGCTTCCATTTACAGTTGGCGCAAAAATTTAGATCCCATTTCCAAGCACCATCGGGTATGTGCGCCGGATTTGCCGGGGTTCGGCTACTCGGACAAGCCCCTGGATGCCGACTACACCATCGATGCCTACGCCGACTTTATTGTCCAATTTATGGACAAGCTGGAAATCAAAAAGGCGGTTCTGGTGGGCCATTCCCTGGGGGGCGGCATCGCACTGCTGACCGGCTTGAAATATCCGGCGCGGGTGCAATCGCTCATCCTGCTCGATGCCGAAGCCTATCCCATCACACCGCCGCTGATGTTAAGGGTGGCCAAGCTGCCGGGCGTCCGGTCCAACATCCACCGGGCCATCGGTGAATGGGTCGTCCGCATTTCACTCAAGCGCTCCTACTATGAACAGACCCTGATCACCGACCGTCTGGTGGAAGCGTATTACCGGCCGTTTCTGACCGAAAACGGGAAAATTGCCCCGATCAAAGTGCTGCAGGCCATGGATTTTGAAAAGCTCAAAGAACTTCCCCGGCGTTATCGGCGCTTCAGAAAAAAGGTCTTAATCATCTGGGGCGCAGAAGACCGGATCAGCCGCATTCATTTGGCCCACAAATTGAAAAGGGACCTGCGAAACTCCAGCCTGAAGATTATTCCGGCCAGCGGCCATTTAGTTCAGGAAGAAAAACCTGAGATTGTGAATCGTGCCATCCTTGACTTCGTGCGATAGATTCAATAATTGCGCCATCGCCAGGCTGAAAATTTATGCAAGTCTATTGAATTAAAAAGCCAGAGCGACCTGAGGGGTCGCAGCTCGAAGAGCGAAGCCCCAAGCGATGACATTCCGCCGGCGGATCAATCTTCAATTTTCAATTCCGTTCTCACTCTGCCGGCGATCCGCCAACTGATAGCTTTGAAAGAGCATGCCGCCGGCCAGCGCGATCAGGGCACTCATCAAAAACAGGGTTTGCGAGCCGGTGATTTCGTAGACATAGCCATTGACAAAAAATCCGACCATCAAACCGAGGCCGTAGGTCAGGGCATTGTTGACCGCTTGACCCAGGGTTTTGGCCTGGCCCGGGGTCAGCCGGTCGATGTACAGGATACTGGCCATGTGAAAGGCGCCGTAGGTGACGGCGTGCAGGACTTGGGAGACCAGGATTACTACGATCGAACCGGCCCAAAAAAGAATCATCCACCTGGCGGCCGCCACCAGAAATGAGAAGAAGAGCACCTTTTCCAGGGTATACCGTTCGAACATCTTATCCGATTTGATCATTACCAGTATTTCAGCCGTCGAGGCCAGGGCCCAGGCGATTCCGATAAGGGTACTGCCGTATCCCATTTTTTCCAGGTGAATCGGGAAAAATCCGTAATAGGCACCGTGGCTGACCAGCATCAAAAACGCGCAGAACAAAAAGACAACGACACGCCGGTCCAGCAGCGAGGCGGCCCCCGGCTGCAAGATTTCCTTTTTCTCGGGCCTGATGGCCGGGATGCCGACGGAAATCGCAGCCATTATCAGGGAGCCGGCCAATATCAGGATGAGAATGACATCGACGGCATACAGGTCGATTATTTTACCCAGCACCAACACCACCCCGATAAAGCTGATGGAGCCCCAGGCGCGTATACGGCCGTAGCTTTTTTTCTCCTTACCCAGCACATCCATCGTAACCGCTTCTAAAAAGGATATGATGGGGGCATAAAATATTCCGTAAAAGGCTGCAATGATCAGCATCGGCCAGAATTCGGCGTAAATTAGATAAAGACCCCAGATGGATGTGCTGAGAAAGGTACACAGGATGTAGATCGGTTTGCGGATCTGAAAGCGATCGGCCAGCGAACCCCAGATCAGCGGGAAAAGAACCATGGCGAGCGACCTTAAGGCCGACAGGATCCCGATTTGCAGACCCGTGAATCCGAGATGATAGCAGTAGAGGTTGAAATAAGGCAAAAAAATTCCCAGTACTCCAAAATAGATAAAGTACTGGGAACTGATGATGAATTTAAACTTTGGCTGGTGTTCGGTGGTCATAAAATTTGAACCGGGCCCTTTTCCACCAGGCCTTTACGATCGCCAACAATTATTCGACATTGACCGTTATCTGCTTCGGGTGCTCCTCGACGGGGCGGGGAATTTCTATTTGCAGGATTCCGTCTTTAAACGTTGCTTTAATCTGATCCGGTTTAATGTTCTGATGAAGAGTAAAGGATCGCTTAAACGGTCCGAATAGCCTTTCCCGGCGATAGTAGCTGTCTTCGTTGATGGCCGGATCTGCGAATCTTTCGCCTTTGAGGGTCAACACATCGTCCTTCACTTCGACCGCCACACTGTCTTTGCCGACACCGGGCAGTTCCACCGCAACGACGATTCCATTTTCAGCTTCATAAATGTCGACTGCCGGCCGCCAGGCCCGCAAATTCATGTCATCATCCAATTCCCGGGAGCGGCCGAAAGATTCATCGAACATGCGGTTGATTCGGTGCTGAAGTTCTGCGACATCCCGAAAGGGATCCCATTTTACAAGTGCCATAATCTAACCTCCTGATTTAAGTCTTCGGGTCATAAAAATTTAATCATAGGCGATATCTTGTCAAGATGAATGCGGGGTGCGGGGTGCGAGGCAAAACAGGAAGATGGGAAGGTGAGAAGCTGAGAAGGTGGGAAAGCGAGAAGGTGAGAAGGTGGGAAGGCGAGAAGGTGAGAAGGTTTGAAGGTAAGAAGGTGAGAGAAGACAGGAAATGCTTATGGGGGCCAGCCGATATTAGTATGCTCCCAACCATTGATTTTCGGCCTTCAACCGTGCACCTTACGCCTGATATTAGAGGACAGAGGACAGATTTCAGAAAACAGATATTTTGGATTCAAATTCCGATATTCAACGCACCATGCTCTGTGCGCTGCGCCATGCCTATAATTAGTAACCACAGTTTCTCAGCTTCCCAACTTCCCAACTTCTCAGCTTCTCACCTTCTTACCTTCTCACCTTCTCACCTTCTTATGTCGTCCGCCTTCCGCCTTCCCCCTTCCCACCTCCATTTTCCTTCTCTTTACAAACCCGGGATTCGGTGTTATTTTCGTCTCATTCTGGCCCGGAGGAGTGGTTAACTTAACAATATTTTTTAGGAGCCGAACATGGAGTACATCAAAATTCGACTTTTAGATGATTTCGGTCACATTGGTTCCAAATTCGAAAAAACCATTGAAGATATGTTTCGATCAATGAGCCCGGCCTTCACCCTTGCCGAGCGCACCTGGAAACCCCCCATGGACATGAATGAGACATCGGAGGAGGTTGTCATCGTGGCAGAGATTCCGGGCGTCGACAAAGAGGACCTGGAGGTTGAGATCAGTTCCAAAGCGGTAAGGATACGGGGGAATCGTTTTGCGAGACATTGTTCAAGCGATGCGACTTACCGGCTGGCAGAAATCCAGTACGGCCGGTTTGAGCCGGTTCTGTTTCTACCGGCACCTATCGATCCGGAGGTCGTGTCCGCCGCCTATCAAAACGGACTGCTCGAAATTCGATTGGCTAAACAACCGTCCGAGAAGACTCATAAAATACCGATACAGGACGGTTAGGAAAATTTGGGATTTTAGATTTCGGATTTTGGATTGATTGGCAGGTAAATATCTCGATTCTAAATTCCGCTCGCCGCAGGGGGCGGGCGGAATTCATCTTAGAGTTTATTCATGCTAAATTTTTTTGAATTTTAGAGCACGTTGGGGAGGATAATATGGCTGATCCACAGTCACCGATGGAAATTGACGCTGATAAGGTGCCCGAGGTTCTTCCGATTATGCCGCTGTATGATGCAGCGCTGTTTCCGAAAATGGTATTGCCGCTGGTGGTCATGCAGGGCGAGTCGGTTAAGCTGGTGGATGAAGCGATGGCCAAAGATCGCATCATTGGTTTGATCGTGTCGAAAAAAACCGAGGAAAAAAATGCTCCGGATAAAAAAGATCTTGCTAATGTAGGCACCAGTGCTTTAATCCTCAAAATGGCAAAATCCCAGGATAATCGAACCCAGCTGCTGGTGCAGGGGTTGAGCCGGTTTAAAATCAAATCCTTTGAAGACGGCAAGCCCTATCTCGTGGCCCGGGTCGAATCGATCAAGGATGTCGAAAAAGAGGACAAAGAAACCGAAGCCCTGATGTCAAATATTATCAGCCAATTTGAACGAATTGTCGAACTGTCCCCGGGGCTGCCGCCTGAAATTGCCCAGATGGCGAAAACTATCCAGGAGCCGGGTACGCTGGCCGACATGGTTGCCTCCACCATCAATTCAAATCCCGAAGAGAAGCAAATCGTCCTCGAAATGGTGGACGTAAAAAAGCGCTTGAAAGAAGTCACACGACTGGTTAATCACCAACTCGATATTTTGGAGTTGGGGGATAAAATCCAAAGCCAGGTCAAAGGGGACATGGATAAAAGCCAACGCGAGTACTACCTGCGTCAGCAATTGAAAGCCATTAAAGAAGAGCTTGGCGAAAAAGATGAAGCCGGTGTCGAGATCGACGAATACCGGGCTAAAATCGATGAAAAGAACCTGCCGGAAGAGGCACGCAAGGAAGCGGAGCGGGAACTGGAACGCCTGTCCCGCATGCACCCGTCTTCGGCTGAATATACGGTCGCATCGACCTATCTGGACTGGATTACAGCGCTGCCCTGGCACGACAGCAGCCAGGATAATCTTGACATCAAAAAGGCCCGCAAAATATTGGACGATGATCATTTCGGCCTGGAAAAACCCAAACGGCGCATTATTGAATACCTGGCCGTACGCAAGTTGAAGCCGGAATCAAAAGGGCCGATCTTATGCTTTGCCGGACCTCCCGGCACGGAGAAAACCTCGTTGGGGCAATCCATAGCGCGGGCCTTGGGCCGCAAATTCCATCGCATATCCCTGGGCGGTGTGCGCGACGAGGCCGAAATCAGGGGGCATCGGCGCACCTATGTGGGCGCGCTGCCCGGCCGTATTATCCAAGGTCTGCGGCGGGCGGAATCCAATAAACCCGTATTCATGCTGGATGAAATCGACAAGGTCGGCAGCGATTTTCGCGGTGATCCTTCTTCCGCCCTGCTGGAAGTACTCGATCCCGAACAAAATTTTTCTTTCGGTGACCACTACCTGGATGTGCCCTTTGATCTTTCCAAAGTCATGTTCATCACCACCGCCAATATACTGGACGCGATTCCACCGGCCCTGCGGGATCGTATGGAAGTCCTGATGCTCCATGGATACACGCTGGATGAGAAAATAAAAATTGCCAATCGCTATCTCATACCCCGGCAACGGGATGAGCACGGCCTTACCGCCAAGCATATTAAATTTTCCGCCGGTGCCGTCAAACAGATTGTCACGGGGTATACCCGGGAGGCCGGTTTGCGCAACCTGGAACGGGAAATAGCCAATGTCTGCCGCGGCGTGGCCAGCAAAATTGCCGAGGGCGAAGTTGAATCCATGACCGTCAAAGTCGAGGACATTCGCGGCTACCTTGGTCCGGTTCGAATTATTTCCGAAACCAAGGCCCGGATAACCACTCCGGGGGTGGCTACCGGTCTGGCCTGGACCCCCACCGGCGGTGAACTGCTCTTTATCGAGGCGACTGCCATGAAAGGCCGCAAGGGGTTGACATTGACCGGTCAACTCGGCGATGTCATGAAAGAGTCTGCCACCGCCGCGCTGAGCTTCGTGCGGGCCAACGCCTCTGCTCTGGGAATCGACGAGGACTTTTTTGACAGCCACGATCTCCACATTCACGTGCCGGCCGGCGCCATTCCCAAAGATGGGCCTTCAGCCGGTGTGACCATGCTGACGGCCTTGACTTCCCTGCTGACCGACACCCGCATTCCCAAAGATCTGGCCATGACCGGCGAGATCACCCTCAGAGGCCAGGTGCTGCCGGTGGGCGGCGTCAAAGAAAAGGTCCTGGCCGCCCACCGCGCCGGAGTTAAAACGATCATCCTGCCGGATTGGAACCGCAGGGACCTGGAAGACATTCCCAAAAAAGTTGAAAAGGACATAAAATTTCATTTCGTCGAAAAAATGCTGGATGTAATCAAAATCGCGCTGAATAACGAAAAACCTCACACGGCTGGAAAGCGGCGTAAAAAGAAATAGCCTCGGCACTTAGATATCAAGACAGAAAATTGTCTATTTGCAATTTGGTGCTTGGAATTTGTCATTTTAATGCATTTTAAAGTTCTTGAATGTTTAGATATTTCCTCCAAAATAACATATACCATATTTCAACTTCATCTTCGTGTCATTTCAGAGTCAGGGTCGTGTCGTGCATATTATTCGGTGCATATTTATTCCTTATTATCGGTTGTGGCTCAGCTTATACGCCTCCTCCCGCAAGACCTGCCGGCCATCCGAAGCCCTACAAAGTTTTTGGCAAATGGTACCAGCCTCTGCCGGATTCAAAAGGATTTCGCCAGCGCGGGATTGCTTCCTGGTACGGTAAGGATTTTCACGGCAAAAAAACCTCCAATGGTGAAATTTACAATATGTATGCCCTGACCGCGGCTCACAAAACCCTGCCGTTGGGAACGTTTGTAAGGGTCCGCAACCTGGAGAACAACCGCCTGGTGGAGGTGCGGGTCAATGATCGCGGACCCTTTGTGAGGGGCCGGATCATCGATCTGTCGTACACGGCAGCCCAAAAAATCGGGATTGTCGGCCCCGGCACGGCCCGGGTCGAGGTGACGGCCCTGGCCACACCGGCCGGCAGCGGCGCGAGGCCGCGCAGCTATAAGCCGGTCGACCTGTATTCGGGAAATTTTACCTTCCAGATCGGGGCGTTTGTGAATCGTGAAAATGCCCGTAGACTGACCACCAAATTGAGTGAACAGTATAAAAACGCTCACATTGCGGTATACGACCGCGGCGATCAGGTTTTTTATCGCGTACGGGTCGGCCAATTCAGCACCCTGAAACAGGCCGAGGCCCAGGAATCGATTTTGATCAGGGACGGGTATATTGATTTGTTTATTGTTGCTGAATAAAGGCGGGGTGCGGGTTTTTCGATTGCAGATTGCGGATTGCGGATTTCGGATTTTAGATTTAAGGAATTCCTTACAATATAGTCGATAGAGCGAAGCGATTCCACCAATCCGAAATCCGCAATCTAAAATCAAAAATTTTAGTTTATTTTAGATCATTTCGCAGATTTATTCGATTTAGGGTGATAAAAAACTGCATGGATTTATTAAAGAAAGTCGTATTTTTAGACCGGGATGGTACCATAAACCGGGATTCGGCGGACTATGTAAAGAGTCGATCCGAATTTGAGCTTTTGCCAGGCAGTATCGAAGCCATCAAAAAATTGATGGACCACGGCTTTACCTCGATTGTTATTACCAACCAGTCCGCGCTTGCGCGTCGGCTTGCGACCCTTGAAGAACTCACTGCAATGCATGACATGATGTGCCGCGCTATCGCTGCCCGAGGCGGCAAAATCAGGGATATTTTTTTCTGCCCCCACATGCCGAATGACGGATGCGGGTGCCGAAAGCCGGCGCCCGGATTGATCCACCAGGCCCGCCAAAAATACAGCATCGATCTTGCCGATTCCACCATGGTGGGCGACAGCGCCAAGGATATCGCCTGCGGCCGCAATGCCGGCTGCGGCCGGTGCGTGCTGGTTAAATCCGGTCTAAACCCCGATGTTGAAAAGGAGCTGAAAAAAGCGTCGATTTCAGCGGATTACGTGGCCAATGACCTGCTGGCGGCGGCGGGGTGGATAATTGCTGAGAAGGGCTGACTCAAAATGAGCTAAAATGAGCTAACGCAACCCAAAATGAGCTAAAATGAACTAACGCAACCCAAAATGAGCTAAAATGAACTAAAATTATAAAATGACTAAAATTAAGGTGTCGCTTCGCTCCGTCTTTAATTTAAAGATACCATTTCGGCACCATATTAATTAAAATTCCAATAAAATTTTAAATAGCGAAACTGCTGCATTTAACCTTATAAAATAGGCAGCATTCCTCAATTTTAGTCATTTTAGTCATTTCTTAATTTTAGTCATTTTTTTTATTTTAGTCATTCAATATCGGAATTCAGCCGCTCTATAAAAATTACCTCGATATAACAATTGCAATAATGACTGCCTCTATAAAAAAAGACTCCCCCCTGCTCACCCTTGAAGGGCATCTTGAGCGGATTACCTATTTTAACCAGGACACCCATTACACGGTGGCGCGTTTTAAACAGACCAACCCGGCCACGGTCGTGACCGTGGTGGGCTATATGACCGGTGTCGGAGTCGGTGAAACCATTAAAATTAGAGGCGTCTGGGCCAGCCATCCCAAGTTCGGCCAGCAGTTTAAAATTCAATCCTTTGAAGTAACACTGCCGGCAGCGGCGGCCGGCATCAAAAAATACCTCGCTTCCGGTGTCATTAAAGGCATCGGTCCTTCGATGGCCGCAAGGCTGGTAGAGGTCTTCGGGGCCGATACCCTGGACATTATCGAAAATTACCCGGCACGTTTGCTGGAAGTTGACGGCATCGGCGAAGTCAAAGCCGCCATGATCCAACAGGCCTGGCAGGAACATCATACCCTGAGAACCTTAATGCAGTTTTTGCAGGACATGGGGGTCCAAACCGCTTACTGCGGAAAAATTTACAAAGCTTACGGTCCGGATGCAGTGGACCTTATTCGGCAAGATCCCTACATTCTGGCTGAGGATATCCCGGGCGTCGGATTTGTAGTTGCCGATACCATCGCTCGCAACCTGGGATTGGAAAACGAAGATCCTGAGCGCGTGCGGGCCTGCATCCGGCATATCATCCAGCAAAACGCCGATGATGGGCATACCTTTGCCGAGCAGGAGAATCTGATCGCCCGTTGTGAAAATCAATTTCAAATCAGCCGCAGGGCCATCGAAAACGGCATCGATGAAATGGACGCTGCCAGAGCCGTCTTTGTTGAACCCATTGAAAACGGATCATCGACCAGCGGCATTTTTATGAGGGAGCTTTACCTGGCGGAGACCGGTCTGGCAAACCGCATGAAAGCAATGCTGTCCATTCCGGTTGCGGCGGCGGAAATCGATCCGGAGCGGATTGCCGCTGAAGTCCATCACAAACTGGCCATCAATCTGTCAGAGGAACAGCTGGCAGTTGTGGCGCAGGTTTTTTCCCATCGGATTGCCGTTATCACCGGTGGACCCGGGTCCGGCAAAACCACCCTGCTGCGATCCATCAGCGCCGTATTCGAAACCATGGGCCGGCGCGTATTGTTGGCTGCACCCACCGGCAGGGCCGCCCGGCGTCTTGCGGAAGTCGCCGGCCGCAAAGCCCGGACCATCCACCGGCTTTTAGGCTACAATTTCACCGATGGCGGCTTCATCCGGGATCGTAACAACCCCCTTGACGCCGATGCCGTCATTGTGGACGAAGCGTCCATGGTGGACACCACCCTGATGTATCATCTGATTGACGCGGTCCCGTTGTCGGCCTCCCTGGTCATGGTGGGTGATGTGTCCCAGTTGCCCGCGATTGGTCCCGGCAATGTTCTTTCCGATATGATCGATTCGGGGCGCATACCGGTATTTTCTTTGAATACCATTTTTCGGCAGGACCAGGAAAGCGCCATCATTCTCAATGCCCACCAAGTGCGCCGGGGCAATTTTAAAGTCGGGGATCAACCGAACACGATTGATCAGAGCAGTGATTTTTATTTCGTTGAGGAGAATGACCCGGATCGGGTGGCCCGAAAAATAGTGGACCTGTGCCGCCGGGAGTTGCCCCAAAGATTTGGTTTCGACCCGATTCTCGATATTCAAGTGTTGACCCCCATGCACAAGGGCGCCGTGGGTACGATCAACCTGAATCACCTCCTTCAAAAGGCATTGAATCGACAGCCGGCCCTGGTCGAAGCCGCGGGGTTCGCATATAAGGCCGGTGACAAGGTCATGCACCTGATAAATGATTACCGCAAGGAAGTGTACAACGGAGATATCGGGGTCGTTGCCGGATACGACCGTCAAAAAGCAGAATTATCGGTGGATTATTACGGCAGGAATGTGTGCTACGATTCGAATGAATTGGATCAGATAAATATCGCTTATGCGATTACGGTGCACAAATCCCAGGGGTCCGAGTACCCGGCCGTCATTGTCCCCCTGGTGACCCAGCATTATGTTTTGCTGCAAAGAAATTTATTATATACGGCCATGACCCGGGGCAAAAAAATGGTCATCTTGATCGGCACCCCGAAAGCCCTGCATATTGCCATGAACAATGACAAACCGCGACTGCGCCTGACATCTCTGGCCCGTCGGCTGGCAGACTGCGAAGGCCGTATTTAACCTGATCTAAAGAATATATATGGAACCAAAACCAACCTATGATGAACTCAAAAAAAGAGTTCTTGAGCTGGAAATTGAAGCGGCAAATTGTAAATTTGCCGAGAAGTCGCTCAAAAAAAGCAATGAAACCGTCAACAGTATCTTGACCGCCTGTCCGATCGGCATCGGACTGGTAGAAAACCGAATTATCAAGCGCGTCAACGAGGCCATGAAGAAAATGTTTCATTTTGAAACAGAGGCGGATTATGTGGGGAAAAGTGCCCGGATCGTCTATCCGTCTGATGAAGACTTTCAAAAAACCGGTGATTTTATATTCAACCAATTTAAAATCGGCAAAGAGGCCGTCCTGGACACGACCTTCAGGCGCAAAGACGGATCAACATTTGCCGGCCATTTGAAAGTGAATACGCTATATCCCCCCGACCCCATGCAAAGAGCCACTTTTACCATTTCGGACATTTCATGGCGCAAGCAGGCCGAGTTGGAACTGCTGCAAAAAGAAAAATTGCAGGCCGTGGTTGAAACGGCCGGCGCGGTTTGTCATGAGATGAATCAACCCATGCAGGTGGCGCTGGTGCAGCTGGCCGAATGTCTGGTCATGGATGAATTTGAAGCGGAGCCGCTCAAACAAATAGCCGAAAATATCAGGCAGCAACTCAATGCGATGCGTGAAATGTCGCGCAAACTGATGCACATTACCCGCTACGAAACGCGTGATTACATTAAAGGCGAGAAGATCATCGACATCGATAAATCGTCCGAGACGATTTCGTGAGTCTGCCGTCCCGGATACGAGCGACGAATATTGTGAGCTGGATTTATTTTGGCAATCAGGAGTCCGTGTCCGGCGGGGCCGGCATCGGAATTTTGAAGAATTGGACGCCTTCATCCTTGAGGGTTTTTTCTTCTTCCTTGGTGCTCACACCCCGAATATTGCGGGGCTCGGAAGCACCGTAGTGTATTTTCAGGGCTTCCTTGGCAAAATCACAACCGACATTGTCGAAGTTTTTTTCGACAAAATCGACCGCTTGTTCGCTGATTTTTTGCAAAGCTTCGATTTCCGCCGGGGCGGGGTTGGGTTTTGATTGTGGGACGGATTTAATGGCAAAGGTGGAGGGAACGATGTCCACCGAGGTTTCATTGCAAACCGGGCAGGCAATGAGTTTCTTTTTTTGCTGGTTGAGGTAGGCTTTGCGGTCCTCAAACCAGCCTTCGAAAGTATGGCCGCTGGCACATTGTAAATCGTAGGCGATCATGCTGGAAAGTCCATAATATAGAAGCTATTAACAGTTTAATATTTATAAATATTCAATGAATTTAGATAAATAGATGAAAACCATTTTCAGATTAGCATATGTTGCAACATTTTTAAAGACATTGTTGACATAATTTGCTATTTTCACGATATATTGTAGTATATGAAAATCTGTTAAACCTTCATCAGGGAGTGTGCCGTTTATGAATCTGCAGCTAAAGCGAATGGTATTGATAGGAATTTGTCTGGCGTTTTTTTCGACCGTCGGTTTTGCTGAATCCATGTATATATCGGATAAATTGAAGGTTACGGTTCGCAGCGGTCCGAGCACCGAGTACAAAATTTTGGATATCGCCGAATCGGGCGACCGAGTTGAAATTCTGGAAACCGGCCAGGAGTGGACCCTGGTGAAACTGCTCAGCGGGAAAGCCCGCGGCAAAGAAGGATATATTACTAGCCGTTACCTCGTATCCGGTCCCACCTATGCCCTTCGATTTGAACAACTGCAGGCCAAGCAGAAGACACTGACCCAGCAGGCCACCACGCTGCTGGATGAGAACAACAAGCTCCGGCAGGAAAACAAGGGGCTCAAGACTATGCTGAGCGGTACTGAAAAATCTTTGAAGAAACTGGATGGAGAATATCAGGAGTTAAAAACGGGATCGGCTGAATTTTTGGAACTCAAGGCAAAATTTAAACAAGTCAGCGAGCAACTCGCCGAACAAACTCAAAAGGCGGGTGAATTGGATAAGGAATTGAGCAAAGTCGAAATCAATCAATACATCAAATGGTTTTTAGCGGGTTCCGGTGTGCTCCTGGTGGGTTTTATTGTCGGGTTTTCCGCCAGGCGTAGTCGTCGCCGGCCATCATTGCTTTGATGACAGGCCATTGTGTCCGTAATGTTGGGCACCGTTAAAATCGCTCCACCCCCATCCCGGGGTGCTGGGGCTTCTCAATTGACATATTTGTCTAATATTATTATACTAAATTATAGAAACCGTCAAAACGGCGGTTAAATGATCAGGCAATAAACCAAAAAAAGAGGACAATTTTAAACAAGTTATATCACCATGCCGGAAACACAGATCCTATTTGAACAAATAGTGGTTTTAAGCGTCCTCCTTTTGCTCTCCGGGTTTTTCTCCTCAGCCGAAACTGCTTTATTTTCCATCAGCAAAGCTAAAGCGATACACCTCGCAAAAGAAAAGGGATATACAAATTCACTTATCAAAAAAATGAAAGACGACCCCCATCGTCTGCTTTCCACCATCCTAATCGGCAACAATATCGTTAACGTCGGCGCTTCGGCGCTGGCCACCGCCATTACCATCAACCTGGTCGCCCACAACGCCGTGGGGATTGCCACAGGCGTCATGACATTTCTCATTTTGATTTTTGGTGAAATTTTTCCCAAATCCATTGCTACCCGAAATAATGTCCTGATCGCCCGGCTGGTCATTCTGCCATTGTACTGGCTGTCGGTTTTGTTTTCCCCCATCATTTTCATGCTGAATTTCATCCCCAAACTTACCGGCAAAATGCAGAAAAAGCCGCATGTTACCGAGGAGGAGTTGATGACGTTCGTCGAGGTGGTCGAGGAAGAAGGCGGTATTGAAGAAGAAGAAAAAGAACTGATTGAGAATATTTTCGAATTTGATGATACGAGTGCATCGGAAATCATGACGCCCCGGGGCGACATGTATGTGATCAATGTCGATGAAGCATTAAGTCTTGAAGAGGTCATCCGCTCCGGATTTACCCGTATTCCCGTCATCGAAGAGGATATCGATCACGTCATCGGAATTTTAAACATAAAAGATTTATTCATGCACCATGTAAGCTCTTCCGCGGCAATCGATGTTCGCAAAATCATGAGTGAGCCCTATTTTGTGCCGGAAAATAAAAAACTGGACAATTTGCTGCAGCAATTTAAAAAAAGAAAGCAACATATTGCCATTATCGTGGATGAGCATGGCGGAGTTTCCGGACTGATTACCCTGGAGGATGCACTGGAAGAGATCGTCGGTGAAATCATCGATGAGACCGATAAGTTCGAACCTCACATCGTCAAGCTGCAAAAAGACGAGTGGCGGGTGCTGGGAAAATCGGAAATAGATGAAGTTAATGAGCTGATACAGATGAGCATCCCGGATTCGCGGGAATACGACACGTTCTCCGGATACATATTGGATCAAATCGGCCGAATTCCCAAAGAAAAAGAACAAATTCCCCTGGGTGACTATATGGTGACGGTCAACGAAATGGACGGCACCAGGATTCGGGAATACATCGTCAAAAAGCAGGAGGGTTTGGCCCAGGAATTCCAACCATGATCAATAATTATCGGGACTTATAACCAACAAAGAGAACTTTTAGCATTTCAAGAAGTTATTGAGGAGTCGCGACCTTGGAGTATTGGAGTGCTGGAGTATTGGGATATTAAAGAAAGACATCAAACCTTCAGCCAATACTCCAACACTCCAGTGCTCCAATACTCCGAAATTTATAAAAATTCAAAGCCCCTCGATAGATTGCCTTCTTTTGGGTTATAAAACCGTAACTATTGGGTGAACCAGACATAAGAAAGGCAGAGCGCGAACGCTCTGCCTTTTTTTTGGTGATCCCGCGTATCCGGAAAGCTATGTGTCGCTTTGAAGGCTGTCGAACTTCACACCGAATCCATCTGAGCCGACCCAGACGATTGTACTGTTGGAGCGAATGGGAATTTCGAAGTTTGGGAAAAAAAAGCTCTGGAAAATTACCCGGTTTACCGGAAACAGATGTCGGCTTGCGATAAAAGCACCATAGGGGCTGATATCCCGCATAATGCCTTTGTAGTTTTGGTTGTCGACGATGTAGTCGGTAATGATGGAACATTTCTCCCGGGGGTGTTTCCTCTGATCTCTTTTTTCCCAGCGGTTTAGAAGCCGTGAAAGTGCGCGTTGGTCCTCAAAGGTCAAATTATCGATGAATTGGGATAAGCGTTGATCTTCGGTTCGTACAGCGGGATTATTTTCGGAAAGTGCCATAAGAAAAACCTCCTGTCTGAGATTATTCTGGGCTGAAATCATAACATGCAGGCAGAGTTTATCAAATGGGGATGATGAATGTTCAGGCAGCATGCATGCCCAATTTAGTCCGAAGCATTGAAGATAAGCATTTATCTAGGGTCGTCAAGATAATTACCTGTTATACCTGAGATAATCCGCCGGTCCTGCAAAGGGGAAACGTACCCCGATCTGCGAAATCAAAGTGATTATTCAGCGCCTTGAATTTATCGAACAGCAAATCGCTTCCAAGGCCCGTGAAGAAGCCCTCTTTCTGGATGAGCATTTACTCGGGATTCGAAATGCCAAAAGTATCGGGGTGCGGGATTTCCAAAACCTGCTGCCGGCGTTAAAGTGGCTTTCCAGCCCTTCCGGCTGGTGCCGGACCGTTAAAGCTATTCATTTGATCTTGACGGGACACTCACGTCCAATGACGGCGCAGCTCATTGCACAGATTGTTGGTTTTAGGTGTCAGGTGTCAGGTTTCGGGTGTCAGGCGTCCGCCTTGCTAAATCCTCGTGTGAAACTTCATGAAATCTGATGCCATTTTCAATAAGTATCTCACCGCAGAGAACGCTGAGAACGCAGAGATTAAAATAATTTTTCTTTCTCAGCGCTCTCTGCGAACTCTGCGGTGAATGAATAGTTTCTTTTTCGATCAGACAGGCTGTCCTTTAGTCGGAGGCTGCCGCTCGTGTGAAACTTCAGGGAATGAATAATGACTAATGAATAATGACGAATGATGGAATCGCTTCGCTCAGTCATTATTAAACAGACCGTTCGGCAAAAAAGCTCACGACAGGCAGAATACCTTAAATCCAAAATCCCCATTCCAAAATCTAAAATTTGCTTTTTAAGTTTCTTTTCATTGATCAGACTGGCCGTTTTTTTGGCCAGAGGCAGCGCTCTTATGAAACTACAGTCAAGGTTTCAGGATAAAGTGACCTAACTCCCTTAAACTAGGAGCCTCCAGTGAAACCGGGTATTTTAGAAATGTAGGGCGGGCCACCGTGCCTGCCTTTTTAGGTCGGCACGGTGGCCGACCCTGCGATCGATAGACTAGATTCCTGCGATGTACGTGTTTGTCAGCTCTTACCCGAAAAACCGGAAATAACAAACTACAAGCACCAAATAACAAATAAATTACAAATCTCAATATTCAAATCTCAAATAAAATCAACTGCAAATTGTTTGGATTTTTGTATTTGGTTATTGTGATTTGTTTGGTATTTGATTTTTGTTAATTGGAATTTTGCATTGCTGAGTCCTGAACACGGACTTCCGAAACTATCAGTTACATGCAACATGTTGTCCGAAAAACGGCTTACCGCAATGGGGGCGCTTTGTGTTTGAAATATTCGCGAAACATGTTATCTAAGGAACGATTTCTATATTTCTTAGCTACCGGAGATGATTTTTGGTCAACAGATTGGAAAAACAACGTGAAATAAAATCGGTCCATAAACAAAACCTGGCCGGCATCATTCGCAGGCTTTATGAAAGATTTATAATGATCCGCGGCGAACCCCGGGAAGTTGCCCTGGGATTTGCCCTGGGCATCTTTGTCGGAATGACGCCAACTGTGGGGGTCCAGACCCCCATCGCCATTTTTTTTGCCGCCCTATTCAAATGGAGTAAACTATCCGCCGCGATCGGCGTCTGGATTTCGAATCCGCTGACCGTTCCCATAATTTATGGTGTCACTTATATCACCGGTGCCAAATTGCTGAACCTGGATCCGGTCTTCAACATGCCGCTAAGCCCCACCTGGAGCACGCTCAAGGCGATGATTCAAAAGGCGCCCCAGGCATTTGGTGCCATGACGGTAGGCGGCGCGATTCTTGGAATACCGTTGGCTATTTTCAGCTATTATTTATCCTATGCTGCGGTGGATGGATACCAGAAGGGGGTTAAAGACAAACTTGTTCGGCAAAAAGCCAGACTGGCCGGTACCAAAATGAAGGTAAAAAAGAAAATGGAGGAACGCAAAATTCACAGAGCCGAGGTCAGGGATCAGAAGGCTGAAGTCAGAAGGCGGAAGTCAGAGGACAGATGACGGAGGTCGGAGGACCCGTCTTCGCTCTCCGAGCTTCGCCGCGGCGCGCTGAGGTCAGAGGACCCGTCTTCGCTCTCCGAGCTTCGCCGTGGCGCGCTGAGGGCAGAGGACCCGTCTTCGCTCTCCGAGCTTCGCCGCGGCGCGCTGAGGTCAGAGGACTGAGGTCGGAAGAAAGAAGAAGGTGAGAAGTTGTGAAGGTCAGAAGTTGAGAGAATGAGCGAAATGATAATGGAGACCGGCTATTAGTAGTCTGCTCCCGACCATTGATTTTTACCTTCAACCATGCAACTTACGCCTGATAGCAGAGGACAGATTTTAGAAGACAGATATTTTAGGGTTCAAATCTTGATATTCAACGCGCCATGCTCTATGCGCCATGCCCAAAATTAGTAACCACAGTTTCTCAGCTTCTCAGCTTCTCATCTTCCTGTTTTGTCCCGCTCCCCGCAACACGTATCACGCAACCCGCAGAACATCGAGCGTCAAGTATCGAGCATCCAGTATCCAGCATTTTGCAACCGGTTCAGAGCTCTTCCGGCGTGAAGGCGACCACTTCATCGATATTATCGGTATCTGCAAAAAGCATCACCAGGCGATCGATGCCAAGGGCATTGCCGGCGGCAGCGGGCATATCGTGCAGGGCTGCCAGAAACTTCTCCGGCAGCGGATACTGTGGTTTATGTAGAGATTGCCGCAGATCCTGCTCATTTTTAAATCGCTCGCGTTGTTCGGCCGCATCGGTCAATTCACTGAAGCCGTTGCAAAGTTCAATCCCGGCAATATACAACTCAAAGCGCTCGGCCAGGAAAGGCTTCCCCGGTTTCAGCCTGGCCAGCGCCCCGTGCTGGGCAGGGTAGTCGTAGAGAAATACCGGGCCGGGTTCGCCCAGGTTGGGTTCGATTTCAAGGGCCATCACCTCGTCAAAGCGGTCGGTTGCCAGGGCTTCGGTCATTGTCACCGAGCCGTATTTCTCAAAAGCCTCCGCCACCGGTAAGCGTCTCCATGGTTTGGCAAGTTCTATCGGCCGATTCCGGTACACCAATTCATTCGGTCCCTCCTGGCGGCGGGCAATATACCTGACGAGCTCTTCACATTGTTCCATTAATCCCATGTAATCGCCCCCGGCATGGTACCACTCCAGCATGGTTAATTCCGGCAAATGTTTGCGGCCCCTTTCGCTTTGCCGGAAGCACTTGCAGATTTGAAATATTCGCGGGTACCCGGCGGCCAATAGTTGCTTCATACACAGTTCCGGAGAGGTCTGCAGGTATTGATCACCGCTATCCATGGCATCGATATGGGCTTCCGGTGCGGGGGCGGGAATGCGAATGGGCGTATCGATCTCCAGGTAGTCGCCGTCATTGAAAAATCCGCGAATGGCTTGAATAATCCGGGCGCGCAGGTATAGGTTGTCTTTTATGGTTGATTGTCTGTAAATAGTCATAATAGATCGAAAAAATCAGGGGAGTCGTGAAATTGAGAGGATTAGCAATTAAGCGGATTTACCGATGCAAATATACATCCTTTAAATTCCAGGCACCAGAAAACAAATCTCAAACAAATCCCAATGATTCAAATTCGAAATTCCAAACTATGGATCCGTGTGCCATTATGCCTAATGGCGTCATGATCGTCAAGTCTCGCCATGCGAAGTGCAGGGTGTTTTTGTTCTGTCCTATCTAAAAAATAATATCAATTACTTACCACAAAATATGGACAAACGCCTCCGGATGAGGTATATAAGAGTTAATATAACACTTCATCCCGGAGGTAACCGTGTTTGACCTGTTAAAAGTCCGAGTTCAGCTCGTCAGTCGGCTTGAAGAACAGCGTTTTC
>Ga0209339_1000276_pt1 | contig 19081 bp, 17 predicted proteins | sample OlaalgELextract3_FD_187376 | JGI IMG/M metagenome (GOLD analysis project Ga0209339, IMG submission 187376) | Olavius algarvensis symbiont microbial communities from Tuscany, Italy - Type A ELBA extract 3 (SPAdes) (version 2) | ecosystem: Host-associated > Annelida > Digestive system >... | reverse complement strand
TTTGTAAAATCAGAGCGTCATCCGCTTTGTATTCCCAATATTCCATTATTCCACCATTCCATTATTCCATTTGCAGTCCAAGGTAAACTCCACCCCTCTGGGGTGAACTCAAAGCCGGGTCCTCTGAGCCCGGATCTTTACTCGAAATGTGGCAGATTGCAAACGTTACAAAGTCCATGCCAAACATGAAATTTTAAAATTATTTAATAAATATCAAGAAGTTATCTATGGTGGGGCGGGGATGGAAGGCAGATAATCACAACAATTTGTGCGCGTTTTACGAACAGATTACTCGCAAAGTGTGAACATGTTCGCCTCAAGCGGTCATTTCTTAATGTGTGTGCGCCATTGATTTGCAACGATGTCAAAAAAAACTATTTTCTTACATTTTTGAAGCCGTATCTTGAACAGCGAATATTAGTTGACAACAATTAGTGTGGGTAAAGACCAGACCTCTGGTGGATGACCCGGATAGGTTCTACCGATATGGTGAGAAACAGCCGACCATTTGCAAATTCGAAAACCGTAATTTAGGACGCAGATTTACGCAGATGCATGCAGATTTTAAAACCAAGTAACTCCATGGCCTTCGGCGAAAAAAAAAGCGAATCACACTGGCAGACTTTGCTGCATTGCTTCTTCCGACGCCAGGCGGACCTGGAATAATTTATCTGTGAAAATCTGTGAAGATCTGCGTCCCATATTTTTTTATCACGTTTCGCATTTCGTGCTTCGTATTTCGGATTTTAATTGATGAGTGCTTAATCCAGCCCCCTTCCAGGGGGCTTCCTGAGGCCTCCGCTCTGCGGGAGGAGCATCACTCTGTATATCCAGTACCTCTCGAACGGTGCCGGCAAGGTCGCCGATAGTTACCGGTTTCATCAGATAAGCCCTAATCCCAAGGGCTTTGGCGGATTCAGGACTGATCATCTCGCTGAATCCGGTACAAAGGATGACCGGTATTTCCGGCCGAACGCGCAAAACCGCTTTCGCAAGCTCTTTGCCGGTCATATTCGGCATGGTCAGATCGGTAATCACCAGATCAAATTTATCGGCTTGGATTTTAAACAGTTCCAAAGCCTCAACACTGCTGGTTCGGGCGGTCACTTTGTATCCGCATTTTTCCAACATCTGCCGGCCCAGATCCACCAAGGATTTCTCATCGTCGACCAAAAGGATGTGCTCGTCTCCAAAGCGAAGGGAGGCGTCGGTTCTGATTTCCGGCCGGGCCTTTCTTTCTATAGCGGGCAAATATACCCTGAAAGAGGTTCCGCTGCCCGGATTGCTGCTGACCGATACGGTGCCGCCATGATCTTTGACGATTCCATGAACAACCGCCAATCCCAGGCCTGTTCCGCCCTTCAACCGGGTAGTGAAATAGGGGTCAAAGATGCGCTCCATGATCTGAGTTGACATACCCTGACCGGTGTCGGTGACGATCAGCTTCAGATAGGGTCCGGGTTCCAAATCGGGATGCCCGGCGAAAAAACCCGCATCGCCCGGTACATCGGTGAGGCGTACCTCCAGTATTCCCCCATTTTTTCGCATGGCGTATCCGGCATTGGTACAGAGGTTCATTAAGACCTGATGTAACTGGGTGGGATCCGCCAGCACCGCTCTATCACTGGCAAGTTTCTGGCGGATCTCAATGGTAGCCGGCAGTGACGCCTTCAGCAGTTTGATGACCTCCCTTGCAATGAACTTTACCTGGACCGGCTGGGCTTCCTGCTCGGTCTGCCGGCTGAAGGTCAGTATTTGTTTGACGAGATTCTTTGCGCGGTGCCCGGCGGAAAGAACCTCCTGGATATCGCCCTGCAGTTCCTCATCTGCAGTAGCTTTGCTCAAAGCCATTTCGGAATAACCGATGACGGCTGAAAGAATATTGTTGAAATCGTGCGCAATCCCGCCTGCCAGGGTACCGATGGCTTCCATTTTCTGGGCTTGGAGAAGCTGGGTTTTGAGCTTGGTTGCTTCCGCTTCCGCTTTCTTCCGATCGCTTATATCCCGGGCAATCCCGATCACCAATTTTTTGCCTCCAATGGTGACAGGATGGGTAGAGATCTCGGCATAGGCCGGCTCGCCGCTTTTGCTGCATAATTTGAAATCATCCGGCCCGGTTGGCGCTCCATTCTGATTTTTCTCCAGGAGAACGGCGGCCCGGTGGAGATCTTGTTCCGCGAGCACACCAATATCCAAAAAATTTTTTCCAATTAAATCTTCTCTTCGGTAGCCCAGCATTTTTTCAGCCGCATGGTTGCCATCGACAAATGTCCCGTCGAGTGTGTTTATGTAAAATGGATCCGGTGCATGCTCAAATAGAATTCTAAAGCGTTCTTCACTTTCTTTCAGCCGCTCTGCCGACTTCTCTCGCTTCGCCACTTCACTTAGCAGCTTTCCATTCAGGGCCTCTTGGGAAGCAGTACGTTCAGCGACCCTGTTCTCCAATTCGTCTTGTGCATTGCGAAGTTCCCTCTCAGTCTTCTCGCGTTCGGAAAGCTCCGAGTGAAGTAAGTTGCTGAGATCCCTCATTCTTCCCAGAATTGCTGCAACAGAGATCGAAAGGACAAATCCCAGCGGACCGCCCAGCAATAAGCCGCCAATGCTTTTAAGGAGAAATACATTCAGAAGGTAGCCTAAAACGGCGACCAACACGCCGCCTCGCACCCCCCAGAACCAGACCGCCATGCCGATAAAGCTCCAGGAAAATGACACGCCGATCCAGCCGAAAATCCGATATAAGAATGGGAATAGAAATACATACAAGACAACCATCGCACCGACAGCTGCCAATTTAGACAATGGTTTGTTGCTAGCTGATCTGCCCCGGGGACAAAAAGCTTTTGTTATAATTGAATTCATATCTGATGCCAACACCATGGATAAACCGGGATTGCTGCTTCTGGTCTTTCTCTACTTCATCTTCAGTATGGATACGGAGCAAAGTGATATTTTCGAAAAGAGAACAGCGAGGCTGTTTGTCTCTACAATTGTCATGCCATTTCAGGCCTTTTATAATTTTTAAAGTTATTTTAAAAGGTTATATAATAATCGTGGTGTGAGGGGCGAACGGGAGATTATGGTATGCTCGGAACTAGCGAATAATTGGTTCGTGAAACGCGAACCTTGTCCGCTTTAGGCGATCAATTCTTTATACTGAGCCCATGCTTTTTCAATAGTTCATACAGGCGCGTGCGGGCAAGATTGGCAGTGCGCAGGGCTTTTTTGTGATTGCCTCCGGTCTTTGCCAGCAGGATGTGGAGGTATTCTTTCTCAATTTTCGCCAGGTGGTCGTCCCGGTAGTCCCGAAAGGTCGGGATCTTCCCGGTCCCGATGGTTGCAGTTGCATCCTTTCGGCGTTCCCGTTTGGCTGACTCAGGTTTTATTTTTCTGGAGACAATAGATTTGATACTTTTTGCACGGATGTCCACGGGTAAATGTTTGGCGAACAATATCGGCTCGTCATAGGCCTGTGCCAGAACCATCTCCATCGTGTTGGATAGCTCTCTGACATTACCGGGCCAATCGTATGCTTCCAGGGTTTGAAAAAAGTCCTGGGAAAATCCTTTTTCCGCAATTCCAAATCTTTGACAAAGCTTGTTGGCAAAGTGAATGATAAGCGCTTTGATGTCTTGAAGCCTGTCTCTTAAAGGCGGGAGCTCGATGTTGTAGGTTTTCAGGCGGAACATCAGATCCTGCCGGAAGGTTCCTTTTTCGATCATCCCGGCCAGATTGCGGTTGGTGGCTGCAAGGAGCCTGAAATCACTGGTTTGTTCCCGGGTGCCGCCAACCGGACGATACCGATGTTCCTGCAATACTCTGAGGAATCTCTTTTGCATTGTATACGGTAGTTCGCCGATTTCATCCAAAAATAACGTTCCGTGGTTGGCTTCCTGCAACAACCCCGACCTGGACTTGTCCGCCCCGGTGAAGGCGCCTTTTTCATGGCCGAACAGCGTACTCTCGACAAGGTTCTCAGGTAAACTGGCACAATCCACTACCACGAACGGCTTGTTGGCCCGGGGACTGTTTCGATGAATCAGGTTAGCGATTAGTTCTTTGCCGGTGCCGGTCTCGCCGGAAATCAGCACATTGGCCTGGGTGCGGGCGGCTTTGGTCACGAGTTCCAGGCAGGCTCTCATCTGAGGGCTTTCAGCAACAATCTTATCATGATCCATTACGACCATAGAACCGGCCAGAGAGGCCTGTTCTCTAAATCGAATGGCCCGTTGCAGGGTCAGCGTGAAATGGTCGATGGATACAGGTTTTTCCAGATAATCCCACGCTCCGCCTTTGACGGCCAGTTCGGCGCCATCCGGGTCGCCGTAGGCAGTCATGATGATAATCTCGGGTTCCCCCGGACCATTGCGCAACTCCGGCAGAATCTCGAGTCCGCTGCCGTCAGGCATCCTTATATCGAGGAATACAACATCAAACAGCTTGGCGCCACCCAATGTAAGCGCGTCCTTTGCAGAGCCGGCGGTTTCTATTCGGTGCCCTAAATCGGAGAATTCACCTTCCAGCAATTCTCTAATGTCCGGTTCGTCGTCGACGATTAATATTGATGCCATATATCTTTCCTGTCTTCTAGTTCATTTTCCAATAATGTTGTTACAGTAAAGTTCCGTCACTCACAATTCGCATATTATTTTGGAACTTGGATATTAGATCGGCGGTATCGCATCGCTCTAACCAAATATAAAATAGACCGTTCGACAAAAGACTCACGACAGGCAGAATACCTTAAATCCAAAATCCAAAATCCGAATTCCAAAATCTACCCATGATCAGACCGCGATTTAAGAAAATACCTGAAACTGTATAGAATTCTGAAAATCGGTATAAATTGGGAGATTTCAATTTTCATTCGCCTGATCCAGTGCCCTGCGCACGGTCCCGGCGATCTCTTCCGCAACGGCCGGTTTCATTACCACATCCTGAATCCCCAGAGCCTTGGCTTTCGCAGGCGTAATATCTCCAGCGTATCCCGTACAGAGAATGACCGGCATTTCGGATCTAATGGATCTGATTTCCTTTGCCAGTGCATCGCCGGTCATCTTGGGCATGGTCAAATCCGTCAGCACCAGATCGAACTCGTCCGGTTTGGCACGAAATTCACGCAGGGCATCCCGGCTGTTGGTTTTGGCAGTCACCTGATAGCCTAAATGCTCAAGAACCTGCTTAACCATTTCAACATGGAATTCTTCATCGTCAACAAATAAAATTCGTTCGTTGCCGGTGGGAAGAGAGGCACGGCTTGCTATTTCAGCGTCTTGACCGCTTTTGATGATCGGGAAAAAAATGTCAAAGGTCGAGCCTTTTCCCGGCGTGCTGTCGACCGATAACATTCCACCGCAGTCCAATACGATGCCATGGACCACGGATAGGCCAAGACCGGTACCCTCGTCCAGTTGTTTAGTCGTGTAAAAGGGATCAAAAATACGGTCTTTGATTTCGGGCGCAATGCCGTGTCCGCTGTCGTTGACCGTTAGCTTGACATAAGGTCCCGGAGCCATAGCCGGATAGGGGCCGGTGATGTCAGCGTTTAGCTCTACATCGTTCAGGTTCACCACCAGCTTCCCGCCTGTCTCCCGCATGGCATGATGGGCGTTGGTGCAAAGGTTCATAATAACCTGATGAATCTGGGTCGGGTCGGCTAAGATAGGAGAATCACTCCGCAGGTCCTGTTGTATTTCAATCGTCGCGGGCAGTGAAGCCCTGATCAGTTTAAGGGTCTCCTCGGCAATCGGTTTCACCTGAACCGGTTTGACTTCATGCTCGGTCTGGCGGCTGAATGTCAGAATCTGTTTGACCAGTTCTGCAGCCCGTACTCCGGAATTGAAAACTCTTTGCAAATTTTCTGCCAGTTTTGATCCCGGCGGAACGTCGCGCATCGAAATCTCCGTAAACCCGATGATTGATGAAAGTATATTGTTAAAGTCATGGGCTATTCCGCCGGCCAACGTCCCAATGGCTTCCATTTTCTGGGCCTGCCGAAGCTGGTTCTGCAACTCACGCTGTTTCTCATCGGCACTGACCCTGGCGCTTATGTCTCTGCCGTAGGCAAAAAAGCGGATTTTCTCATCAAATACCAGGATATTTGCCGTAATTTCGACATGTATAATCTGACCATTTTTTTTTGCGAAGACGCGTCTCAAAGCAATGGGAGCCCTGTTCCCTCAGTCTTTGAGTAAATTCGGACCAGGCCTCAGCTGGCAGACCCATGTCAAAATCACTCACCCTCATTGAACGCAGTTCCTGCTTGGTATACCCCAAAGACCGACAAACGGCCTGGTTGACATACAATAAACGGGAATCCTCTCTGACCCAGAAAAAGAGATCGATGCTGTGTTCGACCCAGCGCTTCAAAAGTTGGAGTTCCTTGTCCAACTTCTTCCTGCTGGATATATCTCGAACGATGGCTTGAATAACCGTTTCGGATTCGATTTCAATCGAACTCAGACTGACCTCGGCATCAAAGGCCTCGCCATTGAGTCTTAAGTGGCGCCATTCGAAAACGTGCGGCCGTCCATCGAGAACTGTCGCGAATTTATCCAGTGCTTTCTCGGTCGAGTCTCTGCCGTCGGGCTGGCGTGTTGGAGAAAAATAATAGGGCGTTTGCCCGATAATCTGTTCACGGCGGCATTCAAACATTTCAAGGGTTTTCTGATTGCACTCTATGAACTGTCTATCTTTTACAATTAAGATAGCATCATTGGCGGAATTAAACAGCGTTCGATAGCGCTTCTCACTCTCCCGCAGGGCCTCTTCAGCCAACTTGCGATCGGTTATGTCAAATTCGCTGCCCCAGCTGCCGATGATATGATCGTTCTCGATCACAGGGTGACAAAACACAAGAAACCAACGGTATTCGCCGCTGTTGGTGAGGCTGCGGTGTTCGTAGCCATCAAATCTGTATCCCTGCTTGATCCAGGCCCGAAGCATCTCAAAACCGACATTTTCATCGTAACTATAGATCTCGCGATAGGTCTTCCCAACCAAGTCATCCGCGGTTGAAAATCCGTGCAGTTCCAGCGCAGCGGAGTTGGCTTCGATCAGGACACCTTTGTCCATCATCCATTGGATCTGTTGATCAAATGGCAGGCTCAGGGGCATCGGCTTGCTGTACTCAAACCGCCAAATTCCTGCCATATTATAGGAGAGAAAGTTGCGCCAGCGATCTTCACTCTCTCTGAGCAGATTTTCAGTTTGCTTGAGCTTTAGCGCTAGTTGTTCGTTTGTTTTAATGCTATCCGTCATATTGTTGTATTCTGGTGCCGAAAATAAGGCGCCCATGTGTTGCTTATACTCCCGGGCTGCTTTTGACGATTATATTGCTGTCGTCTATTATTTCCTCACGAGCAATTCCTCTGGCCTGAAAAAACGGCCAATTTGATCAAATAGAAAACTTTAGAATTTGAAAGAAAAAGAGGAATAGATTCTTATTTTAATAAAAAATAATTGGACAGGATCAACAGGATCGTCAGGATAATGCGGCCATCGGCCGAAAGGCCCCTCGCCGCAGGCGAAAAAAAGTCCTGATAATCCTGTTAATCCTGCCTAAATATAAATAATAAGAATCGAATCCATTCCTCAGAAGTTTCATAAGAGCATTGCCTCCGGCTAAAGGACAGCCGGTCTGATCAAAGAAAAGAAACTTCAAAAAGCAAATTTTAGATTTTGGAATGCGGATTTTGGATTTATGGTATTCTGTCCATTTAAAATTGATTGAGCGAAGCGAATCCACCATTCGTCAATCGACATTCGACATTCGACATTCCAATGTAGTATCACACGAGCAATTCCTTCACACCCGGGGTTCACATGAACCGCGCCACCTTTGGCCTTAGCCTCAACAGCGGGTCTGTTTTTGCAGCAAATCTTCAAGCCTTTTCGAAAATTCTTTCTGAGATACGGCGTCGATGATATGATCCACAACCTCTCCTTGATTGAAAAAAAGGATTGTGGGCAATTCATGGATACCGTAGGTTGTCTTGACAACCGGGTTAACGTCAATATCGATTTTGCAAAATTTGATCTGTCCGAAGAATATATCGGCCAACCGATCTATGATGGGATTGATGATGTGGCATGGTCCACACCAGTCGGCGGCGAATTCCACTACAACGGGTTGACCATGTTGAAGCACCTCATGTTTAAAATCATTGTCGGTTAAAACTCTACAGCTGGCTTTCACTTTTTTTCATCCTCTGCGGTTCGGCCATCGGTTCTTGCTCAATTTGTTAAGGGCAATCCTTCAATTACTGTGCCACAAATAAAAAAACCATTTGGATTATTTCCAAATGGCTTAATTCATAGCAATTATTTTAATGCGAATTATTCTGAAAATACGAAATATCAAATTGGGCCTTCCCAATATATTGGGATTTCCCCAATATATTGGGACTTCTTCACATGCGCCGGATCCCAAACTTTTTCATTCTGGCTTCCAACGTAGTTGGCTTCAGCCCCAATTTTTCAGCGGCACCACCTGATCCGCTTACGCGCCAGGAAGTGAGTTCCAGAACTTTCAGGATGTGTTCGCGTTCAAGCTCCGGCAGGGTTGGGATTGTTGTTTGGTGAACACCATTTTCAACACGCGGCAGCCAATCACCTATCTCAAGTTTGTCTCCCCGACTGATCACCAATGCACGTTCTACTATATTTTCCAGTTCGCGCACGTTCCCCGGCCAATGATAGGATTGCAATGCTTTCATAATATTTTTCGGAACCGCGTAAATCTTTTTGCCGATTTTGGTGCTGTATTTGTCAACAAAGTGTTTTACAAGAAGCGGTATATCATCTCGGCGGTCCCGCAGGGACGGACAAGTTACCGGATAGACATTGAGCCGGTAAAAAAGATCCTCCCGGAAATCGCCTTTCCGGATAGTTTTTGCCAAATCGCGGTTGGTAGCCGCAAGCACCCGGACATCAACCGTAATTGTTTCCGGATTGCCCAGCCTTTCGAATTCGCCCTCTTGTAAAATCCGCAATAATTTGGCCTGCAATTCAAGCGGCAGATCACCGATTTCGTCCAGGAAAATGGTGCCGCGATCGGCCAGTTCAAAACGCCCGATTTTGCGTGCCAGGGCTCCGGTAAACGCGCCTTTTTCATGACCGAACAGTTCACTTTCGATAAGGTTCGCGGGCAGGGCGGCGCAATTTACCTTAACGAGCGGGCGCGAATTTCGGTTGCTGAGTTCGTGGATTGCCCTGGCGATGAGTTCCTTGCCGGTTCCGGTTTCACCCAGAATCAGAACGGTCGCATCGGTAGATGCCACCTGCTCAATCTGCCCCAGAATCTTTTTTAGAGCCTTGCTCCCGCCAATGATTTCTCCGAAATTATGGTCCAGCCTGATTTCTTCCTGTAAATAAACATTTTCATCTTCCAGTCGGTTTTTCAGCTGCTCCAGTTCCGCCAGCGCCTGGTGTAAGGCCGACTCGGTTTTCTTGATATCGGTGATATCCCGTGCTTCGGGTATAATATGAGTTGCGTTGCCTTGATCGTCTAACAGCGGATTAAGGGATATGTCATGCAGGCGTGACTCTCCATGAATGTCAGGATGGATTGCTTCAAATCGGACGAATTCACCGCCGGCCGCTTGTTTGACTTTCTGCTTCAACTCTGTTTGAAGTTCGCGCGAATGGTTCCACCACGGTGTATCCCAAAAGTATTTTCCCAGCACATCTTCTTCTTCTGCGCCGATTAGATTAAGTGCCGTTTCATTGGCCATCAGTATGCGCCCATCAATATTCAGCAACCCGGTCAGCTGAAAATGATGATTGATAATTGCGCTTAATTTATTTTCACTTTCTTGAAGTGCCGTTTGGACCCGCCTGCGTTCGGTAATATCGCGGAAAAAAGTGCAGCTGTATCCGTCACCTTCGAAGTGAACATAGCTGCTCGATATTTCCACCGGATAAATGCTGCCATCTTTCCGACGATGAAATGATTCAAAATTGATGGTTCCTAGCTGCCGGACTTTTCGCCAATACTTGTCTTTATAATCTTCGGCTGAATACTCCGGATCAAAATCCGGAACGGTCATGGTCAGCAATTCTTCACGCGAGTACCCGAGAAGGCGGCAGGCAGCATTATTGGCCATGTGAATCCGGCCATCGGAATCAAACCAAAGAATACCTTCGGCTGCCTGCTCAATTGCTTCCTGCGATAACTGACTAAATCTTCTACTACCATATTCCATGTCTTTCATTGGAATACCCTCAGTAAGGAGTTATCGAAATTATTTGGATCTTACCAGATATTTCCTAATCAATAAACGGTTGTTGCCATCCCCCAGCGATATATCATGTTTGAATGAACCGTTCACCGCGATAATTTCCGATTCACATCCAAAGAATATATTCTCAATGCGGTCGTGGAGAGCTTGACGCGAGAGGGATTGAAAGCGGTTAAGCCGGTATTCGAAGACGAAGCATAGTCCGCCATCGAGCATAACGCCGGCCATCATCGGACGGTGGCCACTCCCGAGGACCCCGCGACAGTGCGGAAAAACGAATCCTGAAACTTGGTGTCAAATTTTGATTTGTGACTATTAAATCAATTAATCACTGATCAAGATTTGACACCAGAATTCCAACTCATCAACCGATGTGAAAGGGCGGTTACAATACTTAATGATGTTTGCGTGCCCGTAGTGTTCATCAGCAGTGAAACAAAATGTGGAGGTAGAGTTCATGTTTTTACCGCTGGAGCGCGTCAGGTGATCGCTCTGGCGATGCTTTTTTTGTCGGCACCCAAAGCCAGCAACGACTTTACAAGCAGGTCAACAGATACGGTTGGATCTCCCTTTTCCATTTTAGCAACCCTGGACTGACTGGATTTCAGCATTTTGGCTAACTGTGTCTGTGTTAACTTGCTTTTTTTGCGGCGTTTTATCAGGGCTTCGCTGAGTGCCAGTTTTAGCTCGATGTATTCCGATTCTTCTGAGCTCAGCCCAAGAAACTCTTCCACGGTTCCGACTTTATAACCTTTAGATTCTAAGACTTTCTTTTTTTTGATATCCATCTTATTTTCCCCCTTCCCTAATATCGGCTTCAAAGCGATTGATTCTTTGCTTGCAGATATCAATGATTCGAGCATTTTCAGAAAAAGGCGGTGTGGCGATCTCACCATGCATCCATACCAGTGGTTTATCTTGTGGGCTCATAACGCTGACAGCATGTCATATTTGACATACTGTCAACGAATTTTTAGGTCATGCTTTGTACTAAATAAAATCATGCAAAAACAAAAAAGCCGCAATCCTAATGGATTACGGCTAATATTAGCAAATGGTGCCGAAGGCCGGACTTGAACCGGCACGGGCGTGGCCCACTACCCCCTCAAGATAGCGTGTCTACCAAATTCCACCACTTCGGCACGTTTATTTATCTTTACTGCTTTATATTATTCTGACTGTTGGGCCGGCTGTGAACCGCTGCCTCCGGTTGCCGGCGGTGTGGCCGGTGCCGGTTGGGCCGAACTTTCAATGGGGGCTGGGGTGTCGGTGACAACCGATTCACCTCCGGTGCGGTGACTGGACATCCACGCCAGACCCAACGAGGTGACCATAAATACGATGGCGGCACCGGTGGTGGCCTTGCTCAGAAAAGTCGAGGCTCCGGTGCTGCCAAACAGGGTCTGGCTCGATCCGCCTCCGAAAGCGGCCCCCATATCCGATCCTTTGCCCGTCTGGAGCAAAACAATCATGATCAGCGCGATACAAACGATAATGTGAATAATAACTAGAAAAATCGTCATAATTTAAATTTTTCCTATAGGAGACGGAAAATTTGAATTCGGAATTGGGACCCGGCTTCGCTCTTCGAGCTGCGCCGCGGCAAGATGCGGAATTCGGAATTTCTGGAAATGAAATAGTTCGAATTTAATTTCCTAAACCCTTGAAGTCCTCAGTTTCTGAATTCCAAAAGGAACATTGGGGACATTCTATACTAATCGAACTAATAAACCTTTTATCTCGATTTCGTAGATGAATAAATTAGGAATTGGTTCCCATAAACCAAATTTGGCGAAACTGTATGACCGGTGAATTAAAGGATAACTCATCCTGGATTAATTCTGATCCGGTTGAAATTCCGCACCTGATACTCTCTGTAAAGAAAAAATTTCTTGACAAAGGTGTCAATTGATACCATAATGCGGATAAAAGTATAAATTGATACTGCCGGGGGAAATTGTTGATTTGATGCAGAGGCCTTCTAAAAAGGAGCTATTTAACAAAATAAGACGAGGAAAAGAAATTGTTGCTCAAGGGAGTATCCTCCTCGTTGATCCAGATGTCATAGCAGAAGACGCTATTGAATTAGGTTACCAGGTATCGAGCCTAAAAGACATTCTATTTCAAATATTAGATGAGATAAGAATAGAACATTATGTAGGGGCTCATCCTCCGCGTAAATCTTATAAACCAATGATCAAGGACTGTGAGCTTTTTGAGTTCAAATTGACGTGTAGAATATTGGGCTGTGCGACATACTTGAAATATTGTTTAAAGGGAGAAACATTTTTCTTAGTGTCCTTGCATAAGGACAGACCACAAGCAACAAGGTAAAAACTAAAGGAAGGGGGTGGGCATGATGACAGATGGGATAAGTTGCCCAAACGACCACGGAGAGATGACCCTGAAGAGAATTGATAAAGAGACTATTTTTAAGGGAGAGACCCTAAATTACCAATATGAAACTTATGTGTGTGAAGCGTGCAATGTAAAAATCGGAACGATAGAACAGGCTGCCGCTGCGCAAAATGCAATAGCCGATGCATATAGAGCTAAAGTTGGTTTGTTAACCGGAGAGGAAATAAAGCGCAAAAGAGCTGAAAACAATTGGAGCCAAAAGGTACTTGCCAGAGAGGCAGGTGTTGGGATTGCAAGTATTAAGCGGTGGGAGAATGGTACTATCCAAACAAAGCCGATGGACCAGGCTTTAAAAAGTGCGTTTAAAGGAACTACGATTGGAAATAGATATACCGGCAATAGAGTTGCTATATCAATTTCGAGAATTAAATTGGTGCTCAAGGCGTTGGAGCGAGAAATTGGCACAACCCTGCTTGAACCGGGAGATAAGTTGCTATTCGCAGCTAAATATTTGTGGTACACAGATATGCTGTCCTTTAAGAAGCTGGGAAGGAGCATTACTGGATCGACATATGCTGCATTACCCTATGGACCACAGTTAAACAATTATAATGATTTAGTAGAACTAATACTAGAAGCTGATGAGGGTGAGGCTGAACCGTTAACTGATGAAGAAAAAAACCTAATAGTTAGGGTTGCTGTCACTTTCCCAGACGAGCGAATGGTTTATGATGCTTCACATCGTGAGGAGATTTGGAAGAGCAGGAGCCCAGGGGAAATAATTCCCTATACTGCAGCCGAGGAGTTGACCGAAGTTTAAAGCCATTGAGGAAGACAATGCCCCTCTATATGGTATCGGAGAGTGATGTGGACATTCTTGTTGAATTGAATGAGCCAACATTTGACAATTATAGGATAAAAGGAAAGCGGCACCAGAAAATGGGGCCGCTTTAAATATTTAAATGGTGCCGAAGGCCGGACTTGAACCGGCACGGGCGTGGCCCACTACCCCCTCAAGATAGCGTGTCTACCAAATTCCACCACTTCGGCACGTTTATTTATCTTTACTGCTTTATATTACTCTGACTGTTGGGCCGGCTGTGAACCGCTGCCGCCGGTTGCCGGCGGTGTGGCCGGTGCCGGCTGGGCCGAACTTTCTATGGGGGCAGGGGTGTCGGTGACAACCGATTCACCTCCGGGTCGGTGACTGGACATCCACGCCAGACCCAACGAGGTGACCATAAACACGATGGCGGCACCGGTGGTGGCCTTGCTTAGAAAAGTCGAGGCTCCGGTGCTGCCAAACAGAGTCTGGCTCGAACCGCCCCCAAAAGCGGCTCCCATGTCCGATCCTTTGCCCGTCTGGAGCAAAACAATCATGATCAGCGCGATACAAACGATAACGTGAATAATAACTAAAAAAATCGTCATGTTTAATTCTTACCTGTCAGGACTCAGAAAATTTGAACACGGAACCGGGAATTCTAAAGTCGGTTTTATCTAAAACAATTCTTCTGAATCCCTAATTATTTATCTGCGTTTATCCGTATAAATCTGCGTCCCATTTATCATTTAAATTTTACAATCTGGCTAAACGACTCGGCCTCGAGGCTGGCACCGCCCACCAGGGCACCGTCGATGTCCGGCATACCCATCAATTCGGCAACATTGGCCGGTTTGACACTGCCGCCGTATAAAATCCGGACGGCGTCGGCCAGGGCCGTGCCAAAGAGGCCATCGATCAAAGAACGGATATATTTATGCGCTTCCTGAGCCTGATCGCTGGTGGCCGTTTTGCCCGTTCCAATGGCCCAGACCGGTTCATAGGCGATGACCAGTGAACCAAGGTCTTCAACAACCTTATCTTTTAACCCGTCTTTAACCTGTTTGTCAAGCACAGAAAATGTATTGCCGGACTCGCGCTCGGCTTCGGTTTCACCGATGCAAAAAACCGGGATCAGATTGGCTGCGATGGCCGCACTGATTTTTTTGTTGACGGTTTCATCGGTTTCGCCGAAATACTGGCGCCTTTCCGAATGGCCGATGATCACGTACTGGCAGCCGGCCGATATCAGCATGTCGGCGGAAATTTCACCGGTATAGGCACCTTCCTTTTCCCAGTACAAATTCTGGGCCCCCAAACCGACCCGGCTGCCGGTGACAACCTTGGATACCGGATCGATGGCCGTGAATACCGGGGCAATCATGATGTCCACATCAGACGTGTCGGCGACCAGCTCAACCAAATGCCCGGCCGTTTCTACGGCTTCGGCATTGGTTTTGTACATTTTCCAGTTGCCGGCGATAAGTGGGGTGCGGGTGTTCATAACTATATCCTTTGCTGCGAAGCTGTTTTCCAATAGTTCAAAATTTATAGATATTAACTTAAAGCTCAAAGCTCAAAGCTCAAAGCTCAAAGCTCAAAGCTGAAGGCTCAAAGCCCAAAAAGCTGAAAGCTCAAAGCTGAAAGCACAAGGCAGAAGGCTTCAGGTATAGGATGTAAAGTCATACAGATTCGGAAGTTGGAATTCGGAAGCGGGATTTATAACGTGGAATTTAATCAGGTTTTTAATAAATTAAATTTCGCTTTGAGGCGACAGCCACTTTGTTGCTTTCCAGCTTCTCGCCTTCAGCTTTTTCCGACTTCCTTTCTTATCTTCTCACCTTCCCATCTTCTAAATTTTTCTCACCTTCTGTCATCTATTGATTGCATCTATTTCGGGTTTTTATTCATTTAAATCCGCATTCCGCAATCCCCAATCCGCAATCGAAACCTTCTCAGCCTCTCACCTTCCTATCTTCTCACCTTCTATTCTCTCATAGTTCCTTCCCCACCATGGCAGCCAGATCGACCATGCGATGGGAGTAGCCGGACTCGTTGTCGTACCAGGAAAGCACCTTGACCATGTCTTCAATGACATAGGTCGTGGGGGCATCTACTATAGATGACAGCGGGCAACCGTTGTGATCTATTGAGACCAAGGGCGCGTCACTGTAGCCCAGGTAGCCGGCCAGGGATTCTTCGGAGGCCTGCTTCAGGGCCTCGTTGACGTCTGAGACCGTAATACCGGCTTTGCCGACGGTTGCCACCAGATCCACCAGCGAGACATTGGGCGTGGGAACCCGGATGGCAAGTCCGTTGAGCTTGCCGGACAGCTCCGGCAACACCAGGGCCACGGCTTTGGCCGCACCCGTAGTGGTGGGGATCATGGACAGCGCTGCGGCCCGGGCGCGGCGAAGGTCTTTGTGCGGGAAATCAAGCAGCCGCTGATCACCGGTGTAGGAGTGGATGGTGGTCATGAGGCCGTGCTTGAGTCCAAAGTTTTCAAGCAGTACCTTGGCTACCGGCGCCAGGCAATTGGTGGTGCAGGAAGCATTTGAAATGAGGTGATGCTGACGGGGATCATACTGGTTGGAGTTAACCCCCATGACAATCGTAATGTCCGAGTTGCCGGCCGGGGCGGATATAAGCACCTTGCGGGCGCCGGCCGCCAGATGTTTTGAAGCGCCTTCCCGATCCCGAAAAATCCCGGTGCATTCGGCGGCAATATCAACCCCAAAATCGCCCCAGCCGATTTTTTCCGGATCTTTGACGGAGCGGATCGCGATCGATTTGTCTCCGACCTGGATGCTGTCTTCTTTGGCCGTAACGTCCATGTCCAGCCGGCCGTGGACCGAGTCATATTTTAACAGGTAGGCCATTGTTTCCGAATCAGTCAAATCATTGATCGCGACGACTTCTACATCCGGGTGTTTCAACGCCGCTCTCAAAACCATGCGACCGATTCTGCCGAAACCATTAATACCAAGCTTGATACTCATATTTCCTCCTTTAGATTTTTCATCATCAATACAGCGTCTTCTTTCGTATCTTCATAATATTTGGGCCGTCGGCCGATGACTTTAAAACCGATTTTCCGGTAAAGTTCGATGGCCGGGATGTTCGATGGACGAACTTCGAGATAAACTGCAACCGCTCCCTGCCCGGCACCGTCTGCGAAACAACGCTCAAGCAGCCGGGTTGCGATTCCAATGCCGCGCCAATCAGGGTTGACGGCTATTTTTAATAGGTGCAGCTCATCGGCGGCCAGACGGAAAAAGGCGTAGGCCACCACCTGTTCGCCGGTGCCGTTTGCGTTCGATTTGACAACATAATTGCAGGCATTTTGACTGGCCAGCTCCCCTTCAAAGGACAACCGTCCCCGGGGCCATCCAAACGAACGCTGTTCGATGTCCATCACCGGCTCGAGCTCATCGATCTGGTTAATGGTGCCAAGCTGCCAACTGCTCACAATTTAACTCCGCTTGTTGCCCTTGAGAATTCCGCTGGCCAATGAAATGCTTTTTTTGCCGAATACTTCCAGTTGGGCAGCCAGCTCGTCGAGCTTCAGGTTTTTGTCCCGCAGACTTGCCGCCTGGATTAAGATGGGAAGGTTTACACCGGACAACACCTCGATGTGGCCTTCCTCCAAAAACGAGTAACTTAGATTGGAGGGGGTGCCGCCAAACATATCCGTCAGAATTAAAATGCCTTCCTGCCCCTGGACTTTCTTGATTCCCCGGGCAATTTTGGTGCGCAGCTTATCCGCGTTTTCAGTAATATCTATCGAAACCGATACCATTGCTTCCGGTCGATTGCCGATAATGAATTCAGCCGCCCCGATCAATGCATCACCAAGCTCTTTGTGTGTGACGATAACAATGCCGATCATATTTCACCATGCAATTTTTTCTGTCTGCTGTTTGCCACTGGGTTATAGGTTGAGCCATCCCTGGTCTACGAAGGTTGGCCGCGGTCGCGGTGATTGAGTTCCACTGTTTTTCCCATGGCTTGGATATGCTCGAAAATCGTTCTGGCCACCGTTACGGATCTGTGCCGCCCGCCGGTGCAGCCCAGCGCTATGGTTAAATAGGCCTTGCCCTCCTTTTCGTACAACGGGATTAAATAATCAAGAAGAGCCAGATATTTATCAAAGAATGCGCGGGTGTCGCCGTGGCCTAGTATAAAATCTCTTATCGCCTGTGCCTCTCCATCGAGCTCCTTTAATTTCGGAATGAAATACGGGTTTACCATAAAACGTACATCCATTATCAGATCCGCATCGAATGGTATGCCATACTTGAAACCAAACGAAAGAACATTGATGCGCATGGGCACGTTTTTTTTGCTCTTCTGGGCGATGTCCAGAATCTTTGACTTGAGCTCGTGTACGTTAAACTCGCTGGTGTTGATCACCAGATCGGCGGCCGATCTCAAGTCCTCCAGCTGTTCTTTTTCCAGCCGGATGTCTTCCACCAACCTTTTGCCGGTTGACAAGGGGTGCTGCCTGCGGGTTTCGCTGTAACGCTGGACCAGGATCTCTTCCTCTGCCTCCAAAAAGAGGATTTCGAAAAAATAGCCCTTTTTTTTGAGCTCGCTGAAAACGGCGCTGTACCGGCTGAGAAAGCCTTTTTCGCGTAAATCCATCACCAGCGCTATGCCGGAGATATCGGAATCGCGCTCTAACGGCATTTCCAGAAATTTAGGCAGAAGGTCGACCGGCATATTGTCGATGCAATAAAACCCGGCATCCTCCAAAGCGGCCAAGGCCGTACTTTTTCCGGAGCCTGAAAGACCCGTAATGATGAATATTACTCTTGTTTGCACGCTAATTCATCAGCTGTTAAAATTCTTCATCCTCGGCCTTGATAATACTTAAGATCTCATCGCTGTCGGAGGCGTTTAACAGCCTGTCCTTAAAAGGCTCATTTTTCAGGATTCTGGATATTCGAGCCAGAAGCTTTAGGTGAAGGCCGGTTGAATTTTCAGGGGTGACCAGTAGAAAAAAGATATGGGCCGGTTTTCCATCCAACGATTCGAAATCAACACCCTTGCGGCTCAACCCAAAACCGAGAACCAGCGATTCCAGATCCTTCATCTTGCCGTGTGGAATACCGATCCCGCCACCGATTCCGGTGCTGCCAAGCCGCTCCCTTTCAAACAGGACTTTGACAAGATCCTCCTGGGGGACATCGGCAATTTCAGCGACCGGGGCTACGAGCTCTTCCAGTATTTCTTTTTTATTCCGGGCTTTCAAGTCAGCCAGAACTGCTTCTTTATGCAGTACTTCACAAATTTTCATATCAACTTAGAATTTCAAATGGTTGCGCTTCGATGTTAACCATATCGCCGCGGGATTGGAAAATATTGATCGATAAACGGGTAATTATAATCACGAACTGGGCTGAATCAAGCCGTAGTGTCCGTCCCGTCGTCGATACAATACGTTTATCTGGTCGGACCTGGCGTTGGTAAACACCAGGAAATTGTCTTCGATCAAATCCATCTGCAAGACGGCCTCTTCGATATCCATTGGTTTATAGAGCCTGCGCATAAACTTAAAATTGATCAGAATAAATTACAAAATTGTAGGTCCAACATTTTAAATTTGGTCAATGTTCTTTGAAAAATTGGTTAAAGCAGCAATCTGCTGTGCTTCAGGTTA
>Ga0209339_1000275_pt1 | contig 19117 bp, 12 predicted proteins | sample OlaalgELextract3_FD_187376 | JGI IMG/M metagenome (GOLD analysis project Ga0209339, IMG submission 187376) | Olavius algarvensis symbiont microbial communities from Tuscany, Italy - Type A ELBA extract 3 (SPAdes) (version 2) | ecosystem: Host-associated > Annelida > Digestive system >... | reverse complement strand
TGGTGGCTTATCTCGGCTACACTCTGCGGATGAGGACGCTGTTTCGTGGCTGACCAATTATGGTAAATGACACGCATACGAGAAGAAGAAGATGAAAGAATTGTTTTTGTGTCACTACACAAAAACAATTCTTTCATGAAACAGCATAACAGAAACAAGTTCTCAGTGATCGTTCACTTCAGTCATCCCTAATGGTTTTGAATATTCACAATGCTGGTCACATAATTTCATGAACAGCGACATGACATTACTGCGACGTCATTAATTATGTCGACTAAGTGACGTGTGGTTGTGCTGTATAGGATACTTTATGTGCACTCAGGAAGCTTAACTTAGTCTGCCGCATGAGGTCACAATGTAAAATGAAGCTAAAATAATAAAAAAAAACAATGAGCATTTTAAGTCCGAAATACAGTCCCAGAGGAATGCTGTGCTAATATGCAAATTAGATATTCCTTTTTTGGAGCACACCTAATGCAACCTGCAGAGCTGCATAAGATGGAACCGTCTACTCTTTTGTGGTTCGCAAGAGCTACAAATCGGTTTTCGTGACCTTTGATTGCAATGGGGATGCGCATTGGGCCGAACGTCTCAACGGTCTTAGCACTGAGTGGTTGATAGCTGCTCACCCCGAAGACCAGGTACAAGGTATGGTCCCAGAGTCTCCACAGAATTACTGATGACTTGTACATGTTGAAAGGTCGCTATGAAATTGTGTGTTTCATGGTGGAACAGGCTTTCAACCGGGTCTGCAAGCAGCGTTGGAAGCACCAGTCTTGGAAGTGGTCGATGTCAGATGCGCTCTTTGCTGACTGGACACGTCGGCTTTCTGCCGACGCAGTACTTCACCGAATACATAGCTGACCAAACAGCGACTGACTCTCAGTCGCTACATAGTGTTCAGTCGTCTCCGATGTTGACGGCAGCCTCAGTCGGCGGTCAGTGATTGCTTTGTGTCTACATATTTGTCACGTTAGATAGCAAAACAACAAGACACTTGTTTATCAGTCCATGTATCATGACAGCGTTTTTGTGGTCAGTCGTCCAGGCGTCGGACTCGCTATCAAGAAGTTGCATGTTTGATGCTCAGCTGTGGCGCTACTACATAATAGTCTTGGCAAGTTGTTTGGAAACTGCACCCATTTTTCACTGTAGAAATATATGTAATTGAATTGAATTTAATTGATTTAACCAATACCAAATACACCAGAGAGACCAGTCAGTCACTGGTGCTAATGTCAGTTAACCCTTACTAGCGTTCTTCATTTCACACAAACAAACACAGCATTTCAAGGTTTACTTGGGTTAACTGGCTGTGGCTTAAAGGATGTAGAATTGAATGTTGAAGTCAGCTGTGTGCCAGACCAACACTGTCATTCCACTGGAGACGTTCACTGAAGCTGAAATTGTCTCTGACGTGTTTGACAGATGTTGTAACAGTTGAATGTAGTGATGTGTGAAAATGCAGAAATATCGAGCTAAAATTCTGGGAGTAACTTTTAACCAGTGCTTGTAACTCCACCGTAGATGCTTCAATCTACTTAATGTAAAGACCAAAATGTTCCAGTTCCCGGGGCCCGTATGTCTGCTTATTCCTCACACTGCAGGTTTTCTTGTTTCATTATTTTAGCCTCAAGTGAAGGAATGCTGAGATGGTAACTGATCTGTCAGCCACTGGTAATGTGGATTGAAGTTTAGTTGATGATGATTTACAGACACTTGAAGTCATTTGTACACACACTTACTGGCCGATGTGTGCTCGCAGTCTGTGGCAGTTGACACACAGTCTTATTATCATTATTATCAAAGCTGTCACTGGTTCTGCCCTGCTGTACGGGCTCCACCTTCTCACTAGCTCCGCCCTGCTGTACCTTATCAGTCTGCAGACGCCATATAAACTAACTCATTATCTATGCTGCTGCGAACCTGCTGCCGCAACCAGCTGGAATGCCTGTCATTTTCAGTTTAACAGTTTCAGTGGCTAGGTACAAGTTTAATGAATCCAGTTCATCACAGTACCCTTTACAGTCTAACACACTGGCCACTGGCGGAACTCTTAGTGCTATGTGAAGTTGTCATTAGTTATCATTACTGTTAGTATTTAACGTGTTTTATGCAGGCTTATGATGCAGTTCATTGGATGTCAGCTCGGTCAGTTTATGTAGAGTTTGATAGACATTTGACAGCTGTCAGCACTAACAAGAGAACAGAGAGTTTTGTTGACAATCATAGAGTTATTTGTGCCAACAGTCGTTGTCGTTGTCGTTTCTGGCATGCAACTCACGATAGCGTAGCGCCATACGTCGACATCATCCTCCACAGAGGGCAGTTCTGAGCCAAATCTGCTGCTTCGGGGAGCGTAAGATGGTGTTGTTTCAGATCTTGTTGGACGGTGCTGAGTCACGTGATGCGGGGACGACCTAGTTGTCTTCTCCAGTCTGCCGGAGGGGAGGCTAACAGGATCCTCTTGGCATCTGCATTGTCGTCTGTGCGCATAATATGCCCAAATAGGGTAAGCCAGTGCGACTGGATTATAGCAGTGAGTTTGGGTTGCTTCCAACAGTGCAACGAGGAAACCTAAATAACAGTTGGTGAACAGCATTATGTATGCTGATGTATGCATGCGTGTCCGTGTACACACTGACGTTATGTATCAGCACCAGTTGAGTGGCACCCTAGCAATTTTGTGATGATATGTACGAGAGGTTCTCTCTGTGGAGAGGTGTCGTGAGGGAATTGAATTAGCACAACAGCATGACAGCTGTCACGGTCATCAAGTAACTGGCATACCTCACTTGTTTACAATTTACTGAGCTGTGTTGCAAAACGTAAATTTCTGGAAAACAGACTTCAAAGATGACGAAGTCTTTATTCAGTCAATTACCCTGCCATTTGTTGTAAGTTTTGTGGCTATTGATATTTGTTTAAGAAATGTGCATATTTTGTAGAGCATATTTTATTATCTTTAACAGCCAAGCTCTCAGAACTGCGTATCATAGAACAGAAATGATGCCAGTATGTATTCATCGTATGTGTGTAAATATTTGCAGACTGCTTTGTAAGTATTTGCTAGAAAATTTAAAACTCTTCATAAAACGAGTATCATCGACCATTATCCTGTGTGCTTTACATGCATTTCTGTGATGTATTAATGTGTGTCATAGTGTGATTGTTACGGTATTATAAACTTTCACTTAGTAGCCAATGAGACACTAATATATGCAGGGTGAGCCAAAAAAACAGACTGTTTTTGCAAGTTCGTAACTCCTGTGTGTGATGACACAGAAAGCGAATCCACACATCAGATTGTTCAGTTTTGTTATCTGGAGTAAGACTGATATGTCGCATGTTACCACGTTTTAATATTTTGGCACAAGTTTGGTGAAACCATACTACACTAAAAATAGCAGTCATTTTAAGCGATGACGTTCAGTTTTTGTATACGTGTCACTCTAAATCTACAGTCAGTGCCAATTACGAACATCTCTGGGTTGAGATGGAATTCATCGTGTTTAGTCACCATGCCTTGTCTCTTTAGCGTTTGGTCTGTCGCCCGTTCGTTACTTTCTGACTTACATGATGCCAGCAGTCTAATAGTGCAGGCGATTGATGTCTCCGATCTTTTGACAATACATTGCAAAGCTGCTCGCACAGAGAAGTCAACTGGAATGAGGTCTGGATTATTTGGTGGCCAGTGCCAGTTTGGTTAACTCCACGTGAGAGCGCAGGTAAGCAACCAAGCGATGTAATCAGTGAGCAGTCGCCCCGTCCTGCTGGTTGCAGTGTCAAAACTTGGTAAGACATCCCAATTTTCCTACAGCCAGGGCCTGTAATAAACACTGTGTATATGGTATACTACTTGGTTGGCGGTTTGGCTTAGTGGTAACGCATTGGCCTCGATCAACGTAGTTGTGCTACGTCAGACCCGGTTAGTACCAGGATGGGTGACGGTCTGTGGACGGATAAACCATCTCGGTATGTAACCATCCAACTAGGTCGACTCAGCTTTCTGAGTATCAGCATTCGGGCTGAGTAATAGTAATAAATGGTGATGGTGAGTGTAGACTCTGGCAGCCTGTACAGGCTGACTCATAGCTTAAGTTGTCTGGCTTGGTCTTGGGTCGGCGGCCACTTGGCGCCATTCTACATTCATCAAATGAACCGGGTGAACTCTCGCAATGGCTCTGCCATGGTGACAGCACCATAAACATTGTCTTGGATATTATTATTATTATTATTATTATCACTTGACAAAATCTGTGAAGGATTATTCTGATAATCCAAAGAAGGATTATTGCAAATCATTAATCATATTTTGAACGATTTCATTTTCCAGCAGGACTGGGCGCTAATGCACCGTGCACATTTTGTCACGCAATAAACTGGATGATAGAGCTACTGCTAAAAACTGGCCACGGTGATTTGTGCACAGCAGCGCAGGGTGGTGGATATGATGAATTCTTTCTAGACTGACAGATGTTCATGATTGGCGTAGATTGTACATTTTGAGTCAAACGTTTATAAAAAATTGAATGTCATCTCTTAAATTCATTGTTATTTTAGTCCAGTATTGTTTTGCTGAACTTATGTGCAAAGAATATTCAAACATGGTGACGTGCAATACACCATTCGTACTCAAGAAACGAGATAAAGAACTTAACAGTTTGACGTATGAATCGCCTTTGTGTGTCATCATATACAAGAGTTACGACCTTGTTTTTGGCCCGCCCTCTATGTATATGTATATGTGGCCAGTGTGTGCATTTTTGCTGCTAAAAGTTTATGCTTTTGATGTTGTAATTTTTGACGTGTTTTGTAAGCTTTAAGACATTGAGCTGTATTATTTACTGACATATATCGTGTTAATTTGTCGATATCTTGTGTCATGTAGCGTCGCTGTTGCAGTAGACTTACAACGCGTTTGATGAGGTTGAAATTGTTGTTGTTCTTTGTCTGTTTTGTGATGACAGTTTCAGAGATTTCATAACATTTATTGTACATGTTCCTATTTTGTGCCAATTCTGCTGGTGAGAGTAGACCATCTGTTTTCTGACTTGTTACTGAGTGACGTGACAGTTTGAGAGTTTCTGATATTTTTACAGCTTTATCGATGTTCTGTTGCAAACAGCTCCAGTGTGTCCAGTGTCGGGACACTGCACCTTACAGACTTGCATAAAAATTGTGAGCATTCAGCATTTTTTTAAAACTTTTTACGCTTTTTTGTGTCTCGGTAATTTTATGTTTTATTTGAGCTACAGTGCTTTAAAGCTGTTGGTTGCTTCGGCGACTGAAGGTCATTCATCCATCGTGTCAAAGTTGCTGCTGTGGCTGAACATGTTCCGTCCGGGCAACCACGCTTAGTAACTAGGACAAGTCAGTCAGTTAAGCAAAACTGACAGTCGTCGTCGTCGTTTCTGGCATGCAACTCACGATTGCGTAGCGCCATACGTCGACATCATCCTCCACCAGAGAGCGGTTCTGAGCCAAATCTGCTGCTTCTGGGAGCGTAAGGTGGTGTTGTTTCAGATCCTGTTGGACGGTGCTGAGCCACATGATGCGGGGACGACGTAGTTGTCTTCTCCATCTGCCGGAGGGGAGGCTAACAGGATCCTCTTGGCATCTGCGTTGTCATCCATGCGCATAATATGCCCAAATAAGGTAAGCCAACGCGAGTGGATTATGGCAGTGAGTATGGGTTGCTTCGTTAGCCTCCGTACATCATCAAGTAGTAAATAAGTAGTAGTAAATAAATAAATAAAAACAATTGTAAAAAGAAGCGTGGTGGTGTTTTTCAGTTTGATTGATGTCTACCTGTTGGTGTGTAATTGCACAGTCATAATGTAACGTATTATCTGTCATGATTGATTTCCGTGTCAGAACTCAGAATACATAGCATGTCAACTAGCTTTGTGGTTTGTAATATTTCGAGCATTATTTTGATGCCACGCCATTGTATAAGTCAAGTAGTAGTACACTCTGAAGACACTCTCTATCTGTTTATAAATCTATGTACAATCTCGTATGTAAACTTAACGATGTGAAACAGCTGAAAGGAGCCAGTTACTGCAAGACCAATGTCACGAAGGATTAAGGGTTAACATTAAGGCTGCGACCTCAACGCTACTTTGGTAGACGAATGCTTTCTTGTCCGTGTTTTTTTATTTTTTTTCAGTACATGAATGTAGAGTAATTGACATCAACATTGCCATGAAGTGTGCTCCTCTTGTTTGTTTACTGTTTTTTACCAACAAGTATATCATTCATATCAGCTGAGTTAGATTGCTTGTATTTTGTGTTTTACGTATCACTCCTGTATTTTCTGTTATTATGGTAAGTATTTTAATGAGCGAAATTTTACGGTTGAGTAAACGGTCAAGACAGTGTTGATCTCTGGAAAGGTTGTACAAAAGTTAGTGTGCTACATGCATGCTTGACTAAAATATATGTCATGTTATTGAGTTTTATTGAGTTGTTTTCATGTCTATGTGAAGTTGAGTGTGTTAAGACTTACCTGAATGTGGTTTGATACAGTACGTCAGTTGTAGGCCTATTAACATGCAGTTGCAGAAACTGTTGATGAAGAGTTGCACGTGTAAACACGTACTAAGTTTTTGTGCTGTTGTGAGTTTAGTTTCATTTTCAGTTACTGCAGTTTACATTTTTAATAAATCGGCTCAATATAATATCGTGAATCTCGATCTTGTTAACAAGTGTCGGTAATTACGACATGTAGACCGTCTGTTTAACGTTCCGTCGTCGTTTTATTTGTTGATATATTAATTGCACGAGAGTTGAGTTGTTGTGGCTGCTGCGATGTTAGTTGTGTGACTGAGTCATTTGTTGTATGAGTAGATTTATTCTGTTGCTTTGTTCATTTCATTCGACATTCTAGCAAACGTAAGTGTTGTGTTAAGTGTTATGTAAGTCGTTAGTTGATATTTAAGTATTTTTCTGTTACTGGATTAAATCATGTTGCGTGGACGTTACTCTGCCACTGATAACTGCAATCTAACTGGCAGGTTTTATTAATACTACCTCGGTTTCCGAGGTGAATATTGTATTTATTGATTTCTTTACAATTTCGTCTAAAGTAAAACTCACTTGTGGCAACGATTTTGTTATTTTCTAACTGTTAAATTGACAATGTCATGATAGCTTGATGGTTTTCATGTGAATTTACTATCAAGTCTTATTAATGGAAATATGCAATGACTTCATAAATATAGGCCTAAAACAATTAACACGGAGAAATTTCACGTTTATACTTGCTTCTGCTGTTGACACAATCATTCATCACAGATGTAAACTACTTCCACGTCGATTTACGCACAACATAAGAACACAAGTTACAGTTTTCTGACTCGTCAAAACACTCGTCGAATACATCAGTAGTTTTACATCACTGCGTTGATACGGCGAGTAATAGAACGTTAATTCATTTATTCATTGATATTTGTTTAAAATATTGCTGACGCGTGCAATAACTAGACTGAGCGAGAGAGAGCGCAAACCTCCGCCAAGGCGTCTAACATCAACCAAAAGTGGTCCGGGATTCGAGTCCAGATTCTTTCCGGATTAATCCGTATTCGGATCCGATGTCTGCCAAATTGCTCCCAAAATGTTATGGATTCATCACCTTGTCGGCGGCAGTCATTTCGCCGAGTGTTGTAAAAATCCGCCAGTGACTGTATGAGAAATGGTAATCAATCTCCTAGAATCCCTATTCCGCAATGGTGAGGGAAGTGGAAAAGTGATGTGGAATCCGTGTCCGTGACCAGATCACCACCAGATTGCTAGGCCCAGTCATGACACCGAGTTTCAGTTAAATCGGCTGATTAATTTTGCGGTAATCCTTCTGTATCGGGCTTTGATCTTGCTTGGTTTAGCTATCTGTCTTCCGAGAGCCCTGTGTCTTCAGTCTTCATGCTGCTATATAGACAGCTGTAATTTTTTTGCTACATCCTTCTCTTTACCTTTTAGTGAGCTGAGCCTGGTGGGATTGGCCCACCTGGTTGACGAACCATCGTCCTTCAGTGCTATGACACTGTTGGTTGGGTCATCAAACCCGTAAAATTGTCCCCGAAATGACCTATAATGTGTCGAGTGGAACGCTAAACTCTACTATACCTATACCTTCACACACAGACTGACAGACAAACCGAACTGATCGCATAACCTCTGCCTTGGCGGAGGTAGCAACCAATGCGTTATAATATCGAACTCATTTCAAGCATACACACGTGTCTGCTACACGCTGTACAAGTGTCGCTGCAAACGCCGTTAGGCATGAAATTGTAAGAAATACAAATGATTTTATAAATTTTTATCGCGCGTCAGCACACTGACTCGCGATATTGATATAGCAATTCTGTCTGTCCGTCCGTCTGTCCGTGACGTTCCGGTATCAGATGAAAACGGCTTAACATATTGTCATAGTTTTTTTTCACCATACGGTAGTCCAATCATTCTAGTTTTATCAGCATCAAACATCTTCACGAAATTCCGACGGGGTCACCCCCTAGGGGGCGATAAATACAGGTGGGGTATAAAAATTTAGCGATTTTTTACAAGATAGCGCAAGATAGTTACTATGGAAGGCGAATGGGAGCTCATATGCGATTTCTCAAATGGTGCCATTTCCAATGACCTTGAACGAACCCTAACCCTGTTTTCAAGGTCACACCACTATTTGACGCTGAATAGCTCACAAACGGCTATACAGATACGGCCATAGTTACTATAGAAGGTGAATATGAAACCGCACCTAAGCTTTCGAATGGCACCAGTTTCAATGACCTTGAGTCACCTCTAAGCCAGATTTCAAGGTAACGACATTATTCAACGTCAACTAACTCAAAAACGGTACAAGATAGAGCTATAGTTACAATGGCGGACTAATAGAAAGTGATGCATGGTCTGTTGAACCGTGCCATTTTCAATAACCTTGAACGACCCCAAACCCAGATTTCAAAGTCAGGCCATTCTTTAACGCTAAATATCTCGGAAATGGCTAGAGATACGGCCAGAGTTACTATGGAGATCGAATAGGAAACCATACCCAAGCTTTCAAATGGTATCGATAATATTCAACGTCAAATAACTCGCTTACTACTAAGTCGTGTATGATCTATCCAATGGTTCAGTTTACAGTGACCTTGAGTGACCCTTAACCTAGATTTCAAGGTCACGGTATAATATTTAGGCCTATAGATGCCCTCAACGTATTGTGTGCGCAGCTGACACGCGATCTGTTTGCGATAGCTAAGTTCTCGTATTACGAGGTGTTGCAAACGAGATGTGTGGGAAATGTGAAAAAAATACGCTGTATATAACCGAGATATCAGTCCGCTTAATAACGTTACACCAGTAGCATTCTACTCTTCTCGGATAATTAATTAGGCGCACGTCACACTGTACAGTATATAAAATACACGAAATGCCAATCACGATAATAATTGATATTAATATTATGAGCGCATTGAAACGCATGACTAACGTAGAAGCCAACAGTAGTCTAGGTCAAGCGTTTGCGATAAAAATTACAGCGTGAAAAATATGGCACATCAACTACGTCTATACCGAGTGGTCAAATGATGACGCTCATTTTTACAAAAAAAACGTTTTAGGCTTTTAGCACGTTATTTAAAGCTGTTGCGAAAGTTTCAAGATATATTCCCAGTACAAACGACCAATATTTTACCAGTTTAGGTAGTTTAATTGTCAGAAATTGCTTAATGGTTTGTCAACTGAGCGCTGTTCATATCAATAAAAACGGCACCATCTGCGCCACTCCGGATACACAATACGCGATATAAGGCGCGTGACACACAAACTTAACTTGCAACACATTAAAGCTGATGCCGCGTCATTTTGCTTCAAGTGTAACACCGACCTTATTGCATATGTAATTGCACTGTCATTTGAACAAGGAAAACGAAGAAGTAAAATCAAGTGTTAAACAATGCCGCAATGTGCACGAGGCAAGGCCAGCGCGTCGGTATTTGGCCAAGCGGCAAGCCAGAAGCCGGATGACAACAATTACTACTCATTACCTTGCTGCTCTTCATCATCATTTTCACCTGAGTCAATACAGGTGAGACCGTCGCTGCAACCGATTGCAGTGTATTCGCTGTCAGCCAAAGTTGCGACAACAACGACATTTGTTCAGTATTCAGTGATAATTAATGGTTTAACCCTTTAGAGTGCGAAGGTCATTGTGGTGCCGTATCGAATAATATGAAGTTGGTACACTGGCCGTCGATAGGTGGGCTGTTACATTTGGCACAGCGAGGAAGGTACTGGGTGAGGCCGCAGCCCGCCCAGGCCCCCCTCCTCGCTGTACCAACTGTAACAGCCCACCCATCAACCGCCAGTCTATCAATTACCGTATTGCTGTGTAATGGTCCATTGCTGTGCGGTTTCAATGTGCCCATTAAATTAGGGCTAATTGCATTAGACGTACAAGAAATAATGAGAGAGCAGGTTCACTGGCCGTTAACGACTTTTCATAGAGCGAGGATGGACTGATCTGGTCGGATCCGCTGCTCGCACCTCCTCCCCCTCGGGTGTACCAAATGTAACAACCCACCCAGCCGTCAAACAATATCACACTGCTGAGAATGATCGCTGATATCGGCATCGTTCAAGTGTCATCTAAGAAGCGGTCAGCTACGCTATGTATCATCAAGGCATCAATGTGCTTATCAGTCATTGGGCGACGTCCTCGAACTGAGACTGACGCAGTCGTCTGTGGATTTCAAGCTGAACGGCGTCTGCCACTGAACCTGGAAACATAACGACGGACTACAAGTCCAACAGCCAGCCAGAGATTGTTCTTCTGACACGGCATAACGGTGGAGTGCCAACGGTTGTTCCAGGCCACGAACTGAGTTCTCCAGGCAAGACAGGGTTTGGACTTTGCTGCAGCCTGGCCACGGTGCCTAGGTCTTCAGTGTCAGCTGTTTGCTGCACGACGGCCATGGTGCCTAGTTCTCCAGGCAAGACAGGACGACCGCTTGGTCCCAGCCAAGCAGCAGAGCCGCCGTGGGACGCGCTCAACACTCTGGTCTTGATGAGTCCTTGTCTGATAGCGTCAGACGGGTAGACGAGGCGCCCTCTGACTGAGTCGCGGTAGATGCCGGTGGCAAGGTTGACAAGTCCACGTCGCAGTGCCTCAGTGAAGGTCAAGATCCGTCTGGAACGACTGTCGACCACTCCGAGAACCTCGTGGACCGACGTCGTGAAGCGAGGAGACCGTCGCCCGTCATCGTCGTCGAACTCCGCGAACACCTGCAACAGATGACCACGTCATATCTACCAGGGCCGCTGCTACGATGTGGCTATAGGGAGTGGGAGCCGACGGGGCATAGGCCCCATAAATGTTGTCCAAATGTTGAGGTTGGTGACGAGGGGTTACTGCCGTTCACAGTGTGCTGCTGTACTGTAAAACACGAACAACGGACGTCAGACATCTCCGACATTGTCGTACAGACTCGCCCCTGATCACTGCTGACATGTTTATACGGACTACCTTCACGGACTGGTCGACTGTTAGTGGTTTTTTCATGCTCACCAGTTTCTTTTCTAGTTACTTTTCGGTTCATTTCCTGTGTGGTTGTGTACGGTCGATTAAGCTGGCTACACGTCAGTTTTTGGGAACTTTTTGCCGCGCGATGCTATCCATAAGCGCGGCATATGCCGTCGCGCAGTGTCCGTCCGTCTGTATGTCTGTCTGTCCGTCCGTCCGTCCCGTTCATGTATTCTGTCGAAATGAATAAATATATCTTCAAAAATTTTTCACCGTCGGGTAGCCACACCAAACCTTATGGCAATATTCCGTAACGGGGGCATCAAATGCAAATGGAGTAGGTACAAATCGCGATTCTCGACCAATATCTGGATTTCGGATCGATGACTGGTGGAGTGCGATCAACAATTTCGACGGTCGACCGTGCAGTAGTTTATAGCAGTTAGCGCGGACCGTCGGACGTCCGTTTAGGCTTTTTACGGCGCAGATTGCCACGCATGAGTGAATCTTGTTTATCGCAACCAGCATGGACGACAACGCGGAAGAGAATAGAACAGAATTTAATTTAACGCAGTGGTAAATCTAAAGCCGAAGTAACCAATAACAGAAGATTGCGCTCGAGGTATTGTACTACAGACAGACACGCGCGGCCTGTCTGCGACACGCGCGGCCTGTCTGCGACAGCAGCGCTACTTGTCAACATGTATCGTATCGTTAGCACGTGTAATGCTTCTGTAGCTCGAGTTACCCTGTCCTGGAGCCTGGAGCCATTATGTCTAACACGAGTCTTGTGTGTTAAAAAAACTTACTTTGTGGTAATGAACGCACAAATTTGTTCTGTTTACTGTATATTGTACCAGCAGCAGTGTAGATACTGACCCATCCGAATTCGATGGCGTCGTGTAGCGGCAGCCTAGCACCAGTTCGAGTGTCCACGAACTCTCCATCAGGGTCAGTGAAGTCGAGGATCCTCCTTGCCACGGCCTCGACACAGTCGACCGTCTCAGCGGTCCGCGCGTCCACCGCGCCGGTGATCGTGTACTCGTGGTCGACGATACGTCGCCTCACCGTGATGATCTTGACTACGTCAGTGATGGGCAGAGACCGACGAACACTCGAGTACTCGACCACGATATCTCCTTGATTTATTGCATCACTAATCGACACGCCTGAATCAACAGTAACATCGCCAGCAGCGTCGTTAGTAGTCTGCTACCTGCCAATGTGGACGGCGAGTTAATAAAACTTAAAATATAATTGTTATCATCGCATCGTTGTATTCAGCTGCAACTCACTTCTCACTTACTTATTTATTACACAACGTCAGTTGACTGTGTTTCCTTTTTCATTTTCTTTAAATAAAACTAATAAAATTCTGAAAATGTAGCTTATAAGTACAGAAATGTTAGGCACATGGCCCTGGTCACTCCAGACAAAGCACTGTGTATTGTGTAGTGTATAATAACCGGATTTGCTTTATTTTTACTCCACGCAAGACAGCACCTGTCAGTCACGAGCCAACTGTCGCCTGTTGTGGTCTTGTAACAACTCTAACGGGCTCAGTGGCAGTCCGCTAGGTTTGTTAGAGCTTGTTTGTAATCTTATTGCATTGAAGCTTCCGTGTTGCTGCTCCAGCTGTCTGCAACACTCTTCGTCTTCATTTGCACTCGCTATCTATCACAGCTGGGTTGAAAATCCAGCTCTTCAACCAAGTCTACACCAGCCTCTGAGAACAATTTGTTTTAAGAGTGACCTTACTTACTTACTTATTTAGTTATACCGCAGCAGTTTTAGTCGGCTTTAAACTTTTACATCTTTTAAGACGTGAATATCTCTCGCTTTCGTGACAGCGTTGGTTGGCATTCGTTGACTTTGTTAACACTACAACATTACGGGTAAACGCTTACAACTATCGGATGAAACTCTCAGAAGAAACTGTCACTTTCAAGACAAAAAATATATCAAACGGCAAAATATCGAAATAAGCAGGGCCAATATTCTGACCTTGTCCGGTATCTGGATTAACATACTGTCCACTGGGATAGTGTACAATGCCGTCGTGGGTGGCCTCTTCAAGCGTCAGTTTGTTGTTTTCATCGCGAGGGTCGCTGACTGCTGCGACGATGTAACGCCTGCGCTCTTCCTGCGCTATCGACTGCATGTTTTCCGAGTCAACCGACTCCAGTTTAGACTGGCGACGTAGCGCCTCTGACTCGCTAGGGGGCGCCTCTCTGTACGTTATCTCTTCCGTCGTTTCGACCTCATCAAGCTTCACTTTCAGTTCGTAGTATCTACATATAACGTTCACATTTCGTCACTTATTCAACACACTATGTAACAAGTGCCAGTAAACTCGTCCAAGTGCCTGTTTGATTTGCAGTGAAATATGTGTTTCACGTTTTGTTGAAATTAATCCGTCAGTAGAATAACTAACGCTTAGTTAACCCTTTACAGCACAAAAGTAATTATATAGTGCCACGTCAAATGATCAAATAGTATGAAGTTGGTACACAGGCCATTGATGGGTGGGCTGTTACATTTGGTACGACGAGAAGGGTACTGGGCGGGGCCGCAGCCCGCCCAGGCCCCTCCTCGCTGTACCAAATGTACCAACGTACCCATCAACGGCCAGTATACCAATACCGTTGCTCTGCGGTTTTAATGTGCCCATTAAAGGGTTAGTCAACCGGATGCGTATGCAACAGCAGCGCATGGTGGCGTACTTGAAGTGACTGCTCGTTGACAGTCGTCGCATTTTCTCCCACCGTTCAACGATTCTTATCTCTCGATATTCGAGTCTACTCATCTCTCGTCGAAAATTTCTCCACTGCACGTAGAACGTCTGCAACAGTAACCACAACGACGCAATGAGGAAGTGACGTATGTCGACAGATGGCTCAGACGAAAGGTCGAAGGTCAAGGTCACAGGGTCGCATAACGCTCAGACAAGTGACATAACTTCCAAAAGAATGGTGTTCAAAGTTGGCGGAAGTGTACAGGACGTGGAGTAGCATGACCGGTCAACAGTCTAAAGCACATTAAGCTAATGTCAACTTACTGATGGCCGTCTGTGTGTGTCTGTCAGACTGGCAGAATATGAAGAGATGCATAATCACACAACCGACATAGCATAACTCCACGATCCATTCCACGGTGTATGCATGTCAGCGTTAATTTACCTCAGACAAATGAGGAAGTATGCGTTTGCCCGCGTTTGTTTGTCTGTCTGTTAGCAAGATTACTAAAAAAACGTGTGCATGGATTTGGATGAAATCTTGCGTGTCGACAGATGTCGGGACATGGACGAACTGATTAACTTTTGAGCCAGATCCGGATTATAGTCCGGATGCCAGAACCGGATTGCTTTCTCCGCTATCGTAAAGCCATACTATGCGGAATTTTACGTCGGGAAAATCCGACGTATAGGCTACGTATTGGTCGCTGCAGCCATGCAGGCGTGGTTTTAACATGGTTTTACGGCTCACCGCTGCAGCGACGCATGGTTTTACTATGGTTTTATTCACTGAGGCAGTGAGCCGTCGAAACACCTATGTCGGAGGTACATGCACTCCACCGAGTGCCATTCTATTTTGCAAGAGTAATGATGTAGACACTAGACAGAGTGTTTCTTTAAATGACTGACGTTTACTGACTGTGACGGTGTAACATACCTGGAAACACAGCACGGACTTGTCGAGACCGGACACTGCGTCTCGGATTGACGACAAACCTTCATAACACACACAACGTCAGTCAGCACGTCTCATCGCAGTAAGCAAGCAATACAGCGTGCAAATATTAGTTTGGTACATCAAAGCTCTTACATTTGGTACAGCATGACAGTGCACTACCACAACGCATTGTTAAAACATTCCATTACGAGGCTACAGATAAACACCATTTTACCGCGCGACTGCGTCTGTACGACAATTTTGGAGATGTCTGACGTCCGTTGTTCGTTGTTTTACAACGTCACCTCGTCACCAACCTCAACATTGGACAACATTTATGGGGCATGCCCCCTCAGCTCCCACTCCCCAGCCCCACCGTAGCACCGGCCCTGGTAGATATGATATGGTCGTCTGGCTCTTGCTGTCGTCCGGCGACGAGCTGGGTGAGTGTCTGTCACGTTCGTGTATTGTGTCGAAACGGTTAAAGATACGGCCATAGTTGCTATAGAATGCGAATGGGAAACCGTATACCCTAGCTTTCGAATGGTGCCATTTTTCAATGACCGTGTTGAACCCTAAGCTACATTTCAAGGTTTCTACGACAGACACTGTCGCGAGGTCACTCTGCGACTGAGTTTCTTGTCTACAAGAATGGGCAGGTGAAACGTCGAACAACTAATGTATTCAACACTTTAATCGACTAAATTACAATGGATTACACAGTGGTGAGAGTTGGCTGACCGTTGTCAGAGGCAGCGCTGAGACTGAGTAGTTCCGACTCGACTCGACAGAGGACGCGATGAAGTGACGCCAGGTCTCGTCGTGCGATCTGCTGCTGCAGTACGTCGACGAGACCGAGCACACGTTCCAAACCTTCACCGACGTGACCTCCGCAGCTTCGCCCGTCCAACCACGAGTTCTGTCACCACAGCGCACGCAGCTCATTTACGCTCACTCGCTAACACCACAATAATCATCTCGCCCAGTGAGGTACTGTGTTTGGTCACCTGTGTCTCTAAACACGTTTGTAACTCTAACAGCGTTTGTAACAATATTTGTTTGTTATACGGCAAAAACTAAGACGCGGCCGACCGGCCGTCGGCGTCTGCGGCGCCGCAGCCGCAAATTCATTTCGGTTAGAGTCAGGCGCAATGCTTCTGTGTCGGTTAGGGCCAGTAGGGTCAGTGGATGTGGTTAGGGTCAGTTCTGGTGGTAGTGCAGCATATTTAATTTACCGCCGACAAAAGAGGAGGCATATGTTTTTTCCCGTGTTCGTTTGTCTGTCTGTGAGCAAGATTACTCAAAAAAAAACGCGTGCATGGATTTGGACGAAATGTTGCGTGTCGACAGATGTCGGGACATGGACGAACTTCAACTTATTAACTTTTGAGCCCGATCCGGATTATAGTCAGGATGCTGTAACCGGATTTCTTTCTCCGATATTGTATGCGCTGCAACGCGGAATTTTATTACGTCTGGCAAATTCCACCTATAGTATTGGGTTGCAGCGACACGTGGTTTTACAATGGTTTTATTCACCGCGAGCCGTCGCACTGTGTCGAAGGTACATGCGCTCTACCGAGTGCCCTTTGAATTTGCGGCTGTGCGCCGCAGACGCCGCTGTCGCGTTTTAGTACAGACTACTGTTAGCAGTGTTACAGGAAAACGGTTTACAACTGTCGTCACAAAACTTTCAATATAGACGGCATCAGCTCAGGGATCATGCCGTTAAATTCAACACCATGCAACGGGGCGCTGGGCGAGGTTTGTTATGCTTAGCGGCAACTGAACTGCGATAATTTTCACTACGTGAACGGACATTAGAACATCTTTCACATGTCAGCGAGCGACAAATGTCTGTTTCATAGTGCCCGCTTGTTATCAGACTTCTGTTGCTATGACAACACATCACTGTACCAAACACGACATTCCAGCGCTCAGACGCGCGCTCAGTGTACTACTAAATGTCACATTATTATATAAAGGTCAATAACACGAGCGTTAATTTACACAGTTTAATATTCACATTAATTAAATAAGGCTGCTGCTGAGGTTGGTACGAAATGAATCCACTTGTAGAAGCTATCAGTATACCAAATAAAGCGACAGCACGTAATAAACCTCTAGAAATTTGACAGACATTTCAAGTTTTTGTCTCGTTTGAGCCTTCGACGCGACCTCGACTTTTCGCACAAAGTTACGCCGAGTGTAGACTGTACACAATTATATGATGATGAACAGAGTCGTCGACACGATGAATATCAGCGACGACTGAAGACAGACTCTGCAGTATCCGCAGCTGCTGCTCGTTTAGCGAAGGTGATGATGTGACTGAAACGTCAGTCTCCTCCCATCACAGTCAGTCGCAGCTCAGTTTAGACGCAGAGTGACGTCCAGTTCAACGGTCTATCTGTGAAGGTTCACACGTAGAGTCGCCGGTTTAGTGTAGCGGTAACACGTTCCGGCTGATCAACGTAGTTACTCTACGCTAAGACCGGTTAGTGCCCATGTGGGTGATCGTCTTTGGACGGGTAAACCACCTCGGCGCGGAACCAGGCACCCAGGCCTACTCAGCCTGAGCCTGCCCAGACTGAATGAGTACCCGGCGTAGGCTGGAAGAATAAACAGGCATATTGCGTGGTACACCAACCCGCATCCGTGGTCTCGCAGTGTTCGCTGAATGCCTGGTTGTCCGGTTGGCTTGCGGAGATCAGCGCCGACTTACGGGAAGCGGTAGCGCATTACAGGCGTTTCACGACGATGCGCTATACAAATTTACGTACTTTACGTTTAGAGTGTTCGATACCGGGGGCTCAACCCGTAGCTATTTGTTCAACTGTAGCCTGTTATGGGGTGACCGTGCCAGCTGAGCGCCCACTGTGAAATTTAACAGCGGTATGATAGTGAGTTAGTTGGATCTGGAACTGTCGTCAGTGACATAGCTCGACTTCTAAGTCTAAGTCGAAGACTTTATCGGTAAACTGTCCAGCACTGCTCGAGCTGAGTAGATTTAGAAATTGTCAGTGTAATTGTACGCGCGGCAGGTTCTGTTGGCCAGAATGACGGGCCGTAAGTAGACGTCGTTCATTTTAGCTGACAATGAAGTGACTACCAGCTTGTGCTGTTTCCAGCCTGGTCGTGCCAGGCAGCTCATAGTTTCCGTAGTTTGAGATACATTAGGAAACCAGTTACAGTATCAATTTATGTCCACGCGACCTAATGACAAAGTCATGACGGCAGCGCTCACGCTACGAGATAACAGTACAGTTTTGAGTCGGTCACAGAACTGCTGCGGTGTCAATGAAGCAGACTTCAGTTGCGGCGGCAGACTATTGTATTCCAGCACCTCGGGTCGGACACGGCAAAGCTACGTGGACCGTAGCTGGCAGTCCTGGTACGTGGGATCAGAAGATCATTACGAGCCGCTGATCGTAGCTGACGACTACGTGTGTCGGCCGACAGCTGGACGCACATCGATGGTGGTGCCATCTGGTGTTGACATTTGAACACGAGCAAACATAGTTTGAACTCGATTCGCTTGTCAACAGGAAGCCAATGAAGGCTGTCACGCAAGTAGTTCGTCGTAACCCGGCAGTCGTCTAAAAGAGTCACGATCATCTGGCACCGAAGACCGTGACGACAACAAGCAAACAACAGAACGCACCCAGCGCGTGGTGAGATGGGACGTTGTCTGCTTCAACGTATTCACGAGCACTGTCTTCATTTTACGCACACACTCCGACCACGACGTCAGCAGCTGAATCTGCAGCCTGCACCACACACATCAACCGGCATCAGTCAACATCAATGTCATCTTGAAATATGAAAACGTTGCATGCCAGTTTTAATAAGAAAAATAATAAGAATATATAGTGTTAAAATAAAGTCAAACTAGACGCTGGCATGTGACGATATCATG
>Ga0209339_1000274_pt1 | contig 19210 bp, 11 predicted proteins | sample OlaalgELextract3_FD_187376 | JGI IMG/M metagenome (GOLD analysis project Ga0209339, IMG submission 187376) | Olavius algarvensis symbiont microbial communities from Tuscany, Italy - Type A ELBA extract 3 (SPAdes) (version 2) | ecosystem: Host-associated > Annelida > Digestive system >... | reverse complement strand
AGTTTTAGGGAACTAGGCCTATAAAAGGAGTGATTTTAGTAGTACTTATATCAAAAAAAGTCAAGTAGTATTTTATCTTATCATGCTGATATAATGAGAATTTTTACGTTTATGCGTCCACTCTATAGGTAAAACGTGGCGGATCGGGGCCGGCATCTGTATTGGTGTTGTCCTTACCTTTTACCTTTATCCTTTGACCTTTCAGTGAACCTATCCGTTGTACTATTTATTTTTCCGCCAGCGATCGTGGGTAATACCGAGTTTTTTAATGCGGTAATTTAAGGCGCGGGGTGTGATGCCCAACTGGCGCGCAGCATCTTTTTGGATCCAGAGATGATTTTCCAAAGCACGGGAGATCAGCTCTTTTTCTTCTTCTGCCGAGAGCCTGAGGCCGGACGATTTGGTTTTGGAGGCCGATAAAATATTCGTTTTCGGCAACGATATGCTTTCCTTTTGAATCACCGTTCCACTTTCCATTAAGATGGCTCTTTCAATAGTGTTGGAAAGTTGGCGTATATTGCCGGGCCAGGGGTAATGCCGGAACATTTGCAGAACATCCGGGGCAAAGGACTCGATTTTCCTTTTCATGGAACGGCCTAGTTTTGCCAGAAAGTGATGCGCCAGGGGCTCGATGCATTGAACTCGCTCGCGCAGCGGGGGCAAATGAATTCGGAGCACATTGATTCGGTAGTATAGATCCTGGCGAAAATTTCCCTCCTGTACAAATGATTCGATGTCGCGGTTGGTGGCGGCGATGATACGGGTGTCGGCGTTGATCGTTTTGCTGCCCCCCAGCCGTTCAAATGATTTATCTTCAATGGCCCGCAGGAGTTTGGCCTGCAGTTCGAGGCCCAATTCACAAAATTCGTCCAGAAAGATCGTGCCGCCGTCGGCCTGCTCAAAGCGGCCGGTACGGGTTTTGTCGGCGCCCGTAAATGAGCCTTTCTCGTGGCCGAAAAGTTCACTTTCCAAAAGGGTATCTTGAATATTGGCGCAGTTTACTTTGATAAACGGTTTATGACGTCTGGGGCTGTTGAAATGAATATTACCGGATAAATAGCTCTTACCGGTACCGGTTTCTCCCGTCACCAGGATGGTTGAGTCAGTTTCGGCCAGTCTTTTAATCGTCCTGATGACCTCTTGCATGGGCGGACTGACGGCGATAATGCGTTCACTATCGTATACAACATCCTGTTCGCGGCGCAGATAATCGAGTTCATTTTTCAGACTGCGGGTTTCGAGAGCCTGATGAACGGATAGCTTGATTTTTTCCGGTGGGTAAGGTTTGGCGACAAAATCAGATGCACCGGCCTTGATCGCGCCGACGATTAATTGGGCATCATTGGATTGACCGAGAACAATAATCGGGGTATCCGGCGCCATTTGCTGGAGCGAGGCCAAAACGTCGGTCAAGTTTTCGCCGCCGTCCACCAGGTCGTATATGATAGTGCCAAACGATTGTTTGGCCAGACGCTTGGCTGCTTCGTCCAGATCAGGCGCGGCACTGATTTGAAAATCGACCGCAAGGGCATCGGCCAGCTTTCTGGTTTCGATTTCGGCCCCACCGATGATTAAAATGGAGGTGGCTGGCACGGTTGGGTTTAAAGTTTTGGCTGACAAAGAATCTCCTTGATTGGTTAAAGTAAAGGGTCCAAGGTGCAAGGTTTAAGGTGTAAGGTATAAGGTGCAAGGTATAAGGTTTAAGGTCATAGGATAGAGGTCAAAGGATAATTGTTTAATAACACCTAATCCTCCTGAGGCAGACATTTATCCGTTGTTTAATCCGTCTTTGACCTTCCCGCGTCACACCTTCTCACCTTCTCATCTTCTTGTTTCCCACCTTCTCAACTCCCCACCTTCTCAACTTCTCACCTTCTTTTTTCCCGAATTCCGCATCCCGCCTCCCAACACCCTCAGTCCTCAACTCTCATCACTCAGTCCTGCTTTTTTCTCACCTTCTCAACTTCTTGTTTCCCATCTTCTCACCTTCTTTTTTCCCGAATTCCGCATCCCGCCTCCCAACACCCTCAGTCCTCAACTCTCACCACTCAGTCCTGCTTTTTTCTCACCTTCTCACCTTCTCACCTTCTCAACTTCTTGTTTACCATCTTCTCACCTTCTTTTTTCCGCCATCCGAACTTAAATAAATCCCGCCTGCTGAAGGTGCAGCATGATCTCCCGGGCGGCTTCATCCGGCGATATGTTGCTGGTGTCAATCCAGACTTCGGGTGATTGGGGAGTTTCGTAGGGATCGTCAACGCCGGTAAACCCCTGGATTAATCCGGCCCGTGCCTTGGCATACATGCCCTTGCGGTCCCTTTTTTCGCAGACCTCCAGCGGCGTGGCTACGTGAACTTCGGCAAACCCGCCGTAATTTTCAATGGTTTTTCTGATCTCAGCCCGGGTGCCGGCATAGGGCGCGATCGGTGCACATATCGCTATGCCGCGGTTTTTGGTAATTTCACTGGCCACAAAGCCAATGCGGCGGACGTTGATGTCACGGTGTTCCTTAGAGAAACTTAATTCGCTGGATAAATTATGACGCACGATATCGCCGTCCAGTAGGGTTACCGGACGATCGCCGATTTCCAGAAAGCGGGCGTAGAGAATTTTAGCGATAGTGGATTTCCCGGCACCGGACAGCCCGGTAAAAAAAACCGTAAATCCCTGGTTGCGCGGCGGCGGATAGGCTTTTCGCAATTCATCGATGACTTCACTAAAGGTTGCCCATTCCGGGATGCGCCGACCGGTGCGAATTCGGTCGCGGATATCGGATCCGGAAAGCGAAATAAATTGGGTGCCTTCCGGAACCTGATCGGCGCAGCGGTATTCGTCTTCAAAGGGCAAGTATACCATTTCGGAAAACGGTACGACGGTCATCCCGATTTCTTCAGCATAGGTTTCGGTTAATTGGGCGGCTTCGTTGCTGGTATAGTAGGGTTGGCCGTTGTGGTCCGTCCCGGGCCCGGCATGATCGCGGCCGGCAATAAAATGGGTACAGCCATAGTTTTTCGAAACGATGGCATGCAGCAGCGCTTCCCGTGGGCCCGACATACGCATTGCCAGAGGCAGCAGGCTCAGGATGTGGGAGTCCGGCGGATAGTGCTGCTCCACCCGGCGATAACAGCGCACCCGGGTGTAGTGGTCGAAATCACCGGGTTTGGTCATGCCGGCAATCGGCAGCAGCAGCAGGTTGGCCTTGGCCTGTCGCATGGCATTGATGGTCATGGCGAATTGGGGGCGATGGATGGGATTGCGGGTTAAGAATCCGGCCATCCTGTTCCAGCCGAATTTGGTGAATGCGGCCCGAATTTCGGCGGGTGTCTGGCGCAGTTGTTTGAAGTCGAAATGCAGCGGCAGGCTCAACACTTCGAGCTTTCCCCCAAGGTAATGCTGCCCGGCCTGGTTGAACAGGTATTCGGTACCGGGGTGGCTGCGGTCCGCGGTGCCGTATACAGCTACTGCCTCTTTTGCGGGCTCGCTCTGCCAGATATCTTCGATGTGCATTACTGCCAGCAAAAAGCCTTCCGGATCCCTGAGAGCGACGGACTGACCGGCTTCCAAACTGCGGGCCTGCAATTCGTTGATGTCCAGGCAAATCGGAATCGGCCACAACATATCGTTTTGCAGCCGCATTCGATCCAGCACCGATTCGTAGTCTGATCGATTCATAAAACCGGTCAGCGGTGAGAATGCCCCCGTGGCCAGCAATTCCAGATCGCACAATTGCCGGTCATTTAACGTGATATCAGGCAGATTGAACACAATATCTTTCAGCACCGCCGCGCGTTGCTCGTCCACAAGCAGGTTAACCAGTTCCCCTCCGTGGGGCGGTACCAGGCTGTTATTGTTCATTGCTATATTCCCGCAGTGCAGGATGCACCGCTTGGCCTCAAATATTCTATAATAAGTTTGAAATTCCGCCAACCTCGGTTCGAGCATTTCCCCGGGTATCTTGATTGTGTTATAAGAAGGTTTTGCCCCGTGAAGTACAACAAATCAGAATGGGAATCAAGTACAGTACGCAGTACATCCTAAATCTGACTATCATATCAAATTTTTTATTCTAAATACAGGTCTTTTCCTGTATAGACAGAGCTGGGCGACCTCAATCTTTACCGTAATAGAATGCTATCATGATGAATAGGCAAAAAATTGATTTGCCGCGACCGGAAATATTGGCTCCGGCCGGGAATAAAGCGTCTTTTTTAGCTGCCATCGCGGCGGAAGCTGATGCTGTTTACTGCGGCATGAAGCTATTTTCGGCCCGCATGGAAGCTAAAAATTTTACCCTCGAGGAATTTATCAGCCTGGTCCGCCTCGCTCACAAAAAAAGGGTAAAAGTATTTGTCGCGCTAAATTCTTTGTTGAAGCCGGGCGATCTGGAACGGGCCGGTCAAATGCTGGACCAGTTGCAGCGTAAAGTAAAACCCGACGCGATCATTATCCAGGACCTGGCTCTGGTGCCGCTGGCCAAGCAGACCGGGTTCTCGGGTGAAATTCATCTGTCGACCCTGGCCAATGCCAGCTTTGCGGGAGCCCTGCAGGTCATTCGGCAAAAACTTCAGGTGGATCGGGTCGTTCTGCCCCGGGAGCTTAACATCGACGAGCTCAAATCCCTGGCCCATGTTTGTCCACGCGGCCTGGACCTGGAAGTGTTTATCCACGGGGCCCTTTGCTATGGTGTCTCGGGTCGCTGTTACTGGAGCAGTTTTCTTGGCGGTAAAAGCAGTCTGCGCGGGCGCTGCGTTCAGCCTTGCCGGCGCCTTTATTCCCAGAACAACCAAACTCAGCGCTTTTTTTCCTGCCAGGATTTGAGTGTCGATGTGCTGGCCAAGCTGCTTTTGTCCATTCCACAGGTTCGCACCTGGAAAATAGAGGGGCGCAAGAAAGGGCCGCACTATGTTTATTATACGGTCAGCGCCTACCGGCTGCTGAGAGATCATGGGCATGATCCGAAAATGAAAAAAAGTGCACTACAGATGCTGGACTATGCCCTGGGCCGCAGCACGACCCATTACTTTATTCTGCCACAGCGTCCTCAAAACCCCGTTAACCTCCAAGGTCAAACCGGATCCGGTTTGCTGGTGGGTCGGGTCAAGGGCCCGCAGCATAAGCCTTATTTTAACACTCGGGAGGAATTGTTGCCGGGCGATGTGTTGCGGATGGGATACGAAGACCAGGCCGGGCATATGACAAAACGGGTTAAGAGGGCGGTGCCCAAAGGCGGTCGCATGCATATCAATCAATCGGCCAATAAAGGATTGGCCAAGGGCGCCCCGGTCTTTCTAACGGATCGCCGGGAAAAGCGCTTGGACAACCTGATTGCCGATTTGCAGGGCCAGCTCGACCCCGCGCCGGCCGTCTCCGGTGGCACTATAAAATTCAGGCCGACCCTGCCGCAGGCAAATTCAAAGAAATATAGGCTGCTGGAGCTGCCGGTTTATCGATCCTGGTCCAGATCTATGCCCCGGACTCCCAGTGGAATCTGGTTGTCCGGGGCGGCAATCAAAAAAGCACCCGGCAAAACGGTATCTCAGGTTAGGTGGTGGCTGCCACCGGTGATTTGGCCTGAAAATGAACAACAAATACATGATCAGGTTTGGGCCGCCATGAACAAAGGGGCACGCTATTTTGTGCTGAATGCGGCCTGGCAAATCGGGATTTTCAAATCGCCTAAAAAATTAAACTTATGGGCCGGCCCCTTTTGCAATCTGGCCAATCCCCTGGCCATTGGGTCCGTATACAACCTGGGGTTTAACGGTGCCATCGTCAGCCCGGAGCTTGGCGAGGAGGATTATTTGCGGCTGCCGCAACAAAGCCCGATTCCGCTCGGGATCGTCATCGCCGGGAATTGGCCGCTGTGTGTTGCCCGGTCCATTACCCCGGAAATCGAGCTGGATAAACCGTTTGCCAGCCCCAGGGGCGAGCAGGCCTGGACCGCGCGCTACGGACCGGACTACTGGACCTTCCCCAATTGGAAACTTGATTTGCAGGCCCGCAAAAGAGCGCTGCAAAAAGCCGGTTATGCGCTGTTCGTGAATTTGGTCGAACCCGTGCCTAAAAAAGTGAAATTGAAGAAGAGACCGGGAATTTGGAATTGGAGGCATTCGCTGAGATAGGGAGGTGAAAGGTGAAAGGTGAAAGGTCAAAGGTGAAAGGAAAAAGGCTAAAGGTTCAGGGTTCAGCCAGCCACTGGCCTGAAAAGAGGCCAGTTTGATCAAAAATAGAAACATTTAAAATACGGCAAAAAAATAGGAATAGATTCTCATCTTTAAAAGAAAAACGGACAAGATTAACAGGATCATCGGGATTGAACGGCCTCCGGCCGAAAGGGCTCCTCGCCGAAGGCGAAAACAATCCAGTCAATCCTGTAAATCCTGTCTAAAAAAAATAAGATCGAATCCATTCCTCAGAAGTTTCATACGAGAGGTCCAGGGTTCAGCGCTGGCGCAGGCCAAACAAACGGCTCGTTAAATCGAAAAAAGAAACTATGCCAAATCGGCGAAGTATCACATAAGCGCATCCGACGTTTCGCACTCGTGCTCGTCCTTGAGGCTTTTGAACCGTATTTGGTTTCGATTACGAGGACGAGTACGACGACGAACACGATTTAAACTCCCTTTTTGGGGATTAAATGGGTGAAGTTTCATACGAGGGGTTCGGGGGTCCAGGGGGTTTGTAGGTTCAGAGGTTCAAGTTTAAGAGGTTCAATTGCTTGCCCGAGTGGATTAACTTGACTTGGTTGTCTGAGTTGGTGTTCGGGAATATTAGAATCCACGAACCCGGCGCCTTTGCAGCATTCCAATCTCTTAACTTAAGATCTGTGCTCTGTCTTCTGTCCTCCGACCTCTGTCATCTGCCCTCTGACATCTGACCACCCGACACCAAACAACATCCAACAAGCAAGATCCATTTTACAGAAGGAAAAAATATGAGACTATCAATGCATTGTCAATCACTTGAAGTCAGTTTGGGAACCGGCCCCGATCTTTGTGACATTACGTCGTCGCTGGTCGAAATAATCCGGGCATCCCGCATCAAGAATGGACAGCTCAGCGCTGCCATGGTGGGCTCTACCGGGTCGTTGACTACTATTGAATACGAGCCGGGTGTCATAGAGGATTTGAAACGGGCCATCAATTCGCTGGCGCCGCCGGGAAACGACTATGCCCATGAAGCCGCCTGGCACGACGGCAACGGCCACAGTCATGTTCAGGCAGCTCTGCTGGGCCCTTCCATTGTCCTGCCGATAAGAGCCGGTAATCTCAAAACCGGAACCTGGCAGCAGGTAGTTGCCATCAATCATGATAACCACCCACGCAAGCGGACGATTGAAGTTACGATCATTGGGATGCGGGAGTGATAATTGCGGGTGGAAGGTTATAAGGGACCGGCGTTCGGCGTTCGGCGTTCGGTTTTCGGCAAAAGATCCGGGTCCGGTGTAAAAGGTTAAAGGTGGATAAAAAAGAAGATGAGAAGTTGGGAAGATGGGAAGGTGAGAAAAAAAGAAGGTGGAAGGCGGAAGGTGCAGGGAACCGGCACTCGGCTTTCGGCGCACGGCTCTCGGCAAAAAATTTAGGTCCGGGTAGAAGGTGGAAGGCAGACATACGAAAATAATCAGTTGCAGAATATCAAAATATCGTGCAACGGGCAAAAAGCAGATACCATAAGACCGACGCGAATGCCAACGGGCAAGTGGCAGGGAAAGCAATAAACCCACCACAACAGGCGAAGCGTCGTCCATCTCCGGGACCAGAACTCAAGATCTCACAGCCGAAGGGCTTAGCCTATTCGAATATCGCATGTGACATTGACAATAACAAACCAGCGCGTCAGCACCTCTGCCTTATAGCTTTCTAGCATCCCAGCTTTCCGGCATCCCAGCTTTCCGGCATCCCAGCTTTCCGGCATCCCAGCTTCCTAGCCTCCCAGCTTTCCAGCTTCTCACCATGGCTTGTCACTTGTCACAAACTGGTCTGCAGGCGGCCGATGGCCCGGGCCAGCAAGCCGATTTCATTTTTCGACTTTATGTCGATGGTAACATTCAGCTCGCCAAAGCTCATGAGTTCAACGGCATCCGTCAGCTTCATGATGGGCCTTACGATTGCCCGGGCCAAAATCCAGGCGATGATCAGCACCAGCAAAATCGTCCCTGCCAACAGAAAAAAGGCAAATTCCTCGATTTGATTAATAAAATCAAATATCTCACTGCTCCGTTGCTGCAGCACCAGCGTCCAGCCGTAATTATTGCTTGATACGTGTCCGATTGCCTTTTCGCCAGTGAGCGTGTTGAACATGCTCGTCGTGGCTTGCGAACCTTTTTTATGAAATTCGGCGATGAGGGGATGGCGGTTAAGGTTTTGGCGTACGGTCACATTCTCCTTTTCCGGGTGAGATAAAACAAAGCCTTTTTCATCAATTAGAAAAGCAAAACCGGTTTGCCCTTTGCGCCAATTGGCAATGCTATTGGAGATTTCATCGATCGTCACGGCCGCCGTCACAATGCCGAGCAGATTATCCCCTTTTTTAATCGGAAGGGCCAGCACCAGGGCCGGTTTTTTGGAGATTTTATCGACTAGCGTCTGCCAGCTTATCTTATTTCCGGCCAGAATATCTTTATAATACTGGCGATCCGAAAAATCTTCCAGGGGACCGTCATCATTTCTGGCCACAGTCATACCTTCGGGGTTCAGGGTGGAAACCCGGTACATCCAGGGATATTCTTGCTGAATCACCTTCAATATTCCCTCTTGCCTGGTGCCATCCATGCTGATCATTTCCGGCATTTTGGCGGCCGTGCGCAGGATCGAAACGTTATTGTTTATCCAGCCGTCGATTTCAATTTCAATGCCTCTGGCAGTTTGGGCCAGCAAATTTTCAGTCGCGATACGGACGCGATCGCGGGTTTCTCTGAAAGTAATTCCCCAAAAGACCGCCAAAGGCAGCAGACTGACAATTAACATGACGATGATAATTTTTGGAGACAATCCAAAACGCGCCTTTTTTCTATTTATTAAGGTCGTTAAATCTCTCTTGGGTTGGGCGAGGTTATCCTTTTTTTCAGGTTCGGTGGGCCTATCTTTTGCCGCAACCGTCTGTCGATCAACCGCGCTTGGCGGTACCGTTTCGGATGGGTAATGAGGCGATTCCTGCATTTCGTCGTTTCCAGACAACTGTTTATTTACGGCAGCTTCCGGCGGCTCGGTCGCTGCCCGGGGAATGGTGATCACCATGAGCGTGCCGCATGCTTTGCACTTTACCTTGCCCCTGGTGCCCTTCATGTTGGTTTCATCAATCCGATATTTTTTCCCACAATGGACACAGGCTATATTCAACATGTTCTAATTCCTATACGCTTCTGCTTGCACATAAATATCCGCTTATTGCATGTGCCGATGAATCCCTATCATATCATAATTAATTATTTTCAGCCAAAAGTTGTGGCTGTTTATGGCAGATATTAATGCGGTATATACATAAGTAAATGACAAAGCCGGAAGTATGTCAAGTAAAAAATTCAGTATTATATTTGGTACTTGGGCCGGATTAGGGCTGCGAGGTGCGGATGACGGTATTCGGCATTCGGCATTCGGTATTCGGGTTGCGGAGTTCAAATACCGGCATTCGGTATTCGGTATTCGGCATTCGAGCTGCAGGATTTAGAAGCCGGTATTCGGCATTCGGTTTGTGGGGTAATGCGCAAGGGGCGGGGCGCATAGGGCAGAGCGCAATGGGCATTGTGCGAGTGGCGGGCCATAGGCGAATAACGATTGATGATTGATCCGCCTCAGGCGGATCGAGTTGAGGTATGCGGTCAGTTTCAGTCTTGTGAATAAAGCCGAATCAAAGGAATGCGGCAATTAAAAGGAGAACGGGATTTTAAGATTGCCAACGGAGTGCGCAGTGTATTGAGCAGAATGAGTTGAACCTGAAATATCTATCCCCCGACATCTGTTCACTGTCCTCCAGGGTGAATTGTGTAGCCGGCGGGTATTCACATATCAAAAGCGGTAGAACTTTTCGACCCGGAACCTCTGAACCCCTCGTATGAAACTACATGAAATGACGAATGTCGAATGTCGAATGACGAATGGTGGAATCGCTTCAGGCTTCGCCTTCGGCTACGACCCGACACGTCGCTCAGTCGTATAAAATTGATAGAATACATTATTCGATGTTCGATGTTGGACGTTCGATGTTCGATGTTCATTAGTTTCTTTTCTCCGATCAGACTGGACGCTCGCGGCCGGCGGCTGCCGCTCTGGTATGAAACTTCATCATTGTAATTTTTCACCGCAGAGCGCGCAGAGCGACGCAGAGATTATTTTATATACCCTTTCTCAGCGTTCTCTGCGAGCTCTGCGGTAAATTCTTTAAGTTTTATCATAGATCAGACTGGCCATTTTTCAGGATGAACCTCTAAACCCAGAACCTCGGAGCATTCCAGCCTCATTTCTGCAATTTTTTTTCTAGCTCTTCTTTTAACTTTTTTTCCATATCGGCAAAGCGATCTTTCTTTTTTTGCTTTTGCTCGGCCTGCAATGTTTCCATCTTTTGAGAGAAGGCTTTCTGAGAGTCCTGAAATTTCTTCAGCTCATCTTCCATACTACTCCCCGGTTCACCCCGCGGGATGTCTTCAATTCTCAAATGATCACTGATATACAACCGGGCGCCGTAAGATCCTTCTACTGCTTCGATGATACCCAAATCTTCCAGTTTGCGGGAAACAAAATTGCCCCGCTCTATGGAAAAATTGATGGTGCGACACAGCTCATTGGCTTTGGGAGGCCGTGAGTTGAGATGTTCAAAGATCCGGATTGCCGCCACGAATAAATGGGCTTCATTGTAGAAGTCAATTTGTTTATCCTGCATAGTTATCCGCCAAGATTTAATAGTGAATATCGAGCATGGAATTTTGGATATATTCCATCAATTATTTTTATACTCGAAAACGAGGGCCTGCCGCCGGGTCGGACCAATACCGGGCGCTTCGGATCCGTATCCACGCGTCCACTGTATAGAAAACACTGCAACCGGCGCCGGTCATTACTTGACATACTTGTGGAAGCAGAGTAACATTTCTTTCGAAATTGTCAAGATTCAAGATTCTAAGTGTCGAGACCGTTAATTACCAAAAACTCACAGCGATGCAGGGAGGCTGATATGACTGAAATAGTAGATGTGAAAGCCAGGCAAATAATTGATTCCAGGGGCAACCCGACCGTAGAGGTGGATGTGTATGTCGCCTGCGGCGCTATCGGACGGGCGGCGGTCCCCTCCGGCGCTTCGACCGGCAAACGTGAAGCCCTTGAACTCAGGGACAAACGATCCAAGCGCTATGGCGGCAAAGGCGTAACCAGAGCTATTAAAAACGTAACCAGCCTAATTGCGCCGGCCATCATGGGGATGGATGCTGCCGACCAGGTCGCTTTGGACAATTGTATGCTTAAATTGGACGGTACTGCAAACAAGGCCAAACTGGGCGCCAATGCCATTCTCGGTGTATCCATGGCCGCCGCCAGAGCCGCTGCCCAGGCTTATGACATGCCGCTCTATCGCTACCTGGGAGGGATTAATGCCAGGTATCTGCCGGTCCCCATGATGAACATTATTAATGGTGGCGCCCATGCTGCCAATAGCTTGGATATCCAGGAATTCATGATTATACCTTTCGGGGCCAACTCTATCACTCAGGCAGTTCAGATGGGGTCCGAAACGTTTCAGGAATTGAAAAAAATATTGAAATCCAAGGGCCTGTCCACGGCCGTCGGTGATGAGGGCGGATTCGCTCCGGATCTGGAGTCCAATGAAGCCGCCATTAAACTCATCATGAGCGCTATCAGCAAGGCCGGCTACAAACCCGGCAAGGACATCGGGATCGGTCTGGACGCCGCAGCCAGTGAGTTTTACAAGAATGGAAAGTATGTGTTGAAGTCGGAAAAAAAGCGGCTGACGGCCGCTAAGATGATTGATTACTATGATGACCTTATCAACAATTACCCGATTCTTTCCATTGAGGACGGTCTGGCGGAAGGTGACTGGGATGGTTGGAAAATAATGACCGACCGGCTGGAAGGAGCGGTACAGCTCGTGGGGGATGATATTTTTGTGACCAATCCCAAAATATTCAGCAAAGGTATCGAACAGGGTCTGGCGAATTCCATCTTGATAAAATTGAATCAGATCGGCACTGTCACCGAGACGTTGGATTGCATCGAGCTGGCCAATCAGGTGGGATACACGACGGTCATTTCCCACCGATCCGGGGAAACGGAGGACACATTCATCGCCGATCTTGTCGTCGGCGTCAACGGTGGCCAAATTAAAACCGGATCTTTATCGCGCAGCGATCGACTGGCTAAATACAACCAGCTCATTCGGATCGAAGAAGAACTGGGCCAGGCCGCTTTGTTTGCCCAGGAGATATTTTAACGACCGGGTAATCGGTATTGGGTATTGGGCATTGGACGCGGATTGCGGGGTAACTCGATTGCGGATTGCGGATTGAACAGCACAAAGCAAAGCGCAGACGGAACGCAAAGGGTAGGGGCAAAAAGGCGTTCGGCGTTCGGCATTCGGCGTTCGGCGTTCGGCGTTCGGTGTTCGGGATTCGGCGTTCGGTGTTCGGCATTCGGTATTCGGTATTCTACTTTCAGGGTGTGTGGTATTCGATTGCGGATTTCAGAATTGGGATTCAGGTAATTGGGTAAACAAAGTTCATAGCCGATATATGATAGGTTAAAGGGCAAAGGATAAAGGTAAAAAGGAATTTGGATCCGGATTTCGAAATTCGGAAGTATGCTTACCTTCTTACCCACTTTTCTTCCGATCTTCTTGTCCCCGCCATCAGTTTTGGGCTTAAAAATTAACGACTGGTTTATTTATGAACGTATACATCAAGAAAACGCTGGGCGTATTCGGGGCCGTCGCTGTTTCACTGTGCATCATAACCCCCCTGCAGGCCTATGTCCTCCAGGGGCGGCATGTGCTGGATTTGATGATCGAACAGCTGGGGCCGTCCGAAAGCCTCTTTGTTTCCGAAAGGCTATTCCACTTCCGCGTGCCAACGAATGCTGAAGAACCCCGTCCCGGCAACGCTAATCCCGATTTGCCGCCGGCAAGTTTTAACAATCCGGCCGATCAACAGTTCGTTTCAGACCAGGAATCAGCCGAGCCGGAGGCCCTGGAGTTTGAGAGTACCCTGCGTTATGTCTTTTCACGTGCCTTTCGTTCAGACGCCAGATCTGCCGATTCCGAGCACATCCACGTTTCCGTCGATGGACGCACCCTGACGATAATCGACAATAATATTGTGCCTGATCTCGTCAATCGCTTTGACTTTTTCAAAGACATACTGCTGTATCGCTCACGCGAAGCCCTGGCAGATAGGCTGTTGCAGCTGGGGGTGGATCTTTCCATAACGACACTGGGGCGATTTGAGGATAAGATTGCCTTCGTTCTCGGGGCCAAATATCCGGATGAATCTGCCAACCAGCTTTGGGTCGATAAGGACACCCTGCTGCCGATTCGCCTGATCATAAGGGGGGTATACGGCGCCGAGAATACCGATAAAGTGGAAATTCGATATCTTGTCTGGTGGAAAATCGGTGAAACCCGGTATCCTTCTAAAATCGAATTTTACCAGGATGATAATCTGGTTCGGGCAACTCAGGGCCAAAGCTTTGAGGAAAATGCCCTGTTCTCGGAAGAACTTTTCGACATCGAATACCTGGAGACGGTTTATCCCCGGGCGGCCATGCAGCCAATCCCGGCCGAGGTGGTCGAGGAGCCCAGCGAAGTTCAAAAAACCATCGATGAATTTAAGCGTATTTTTGAATAAAAATACATAGCATACTGCATCCGCCTTTCTAACATTTGTTCCGGTGCCGCACCATTCATCGCTCCTATCAGAATCTTTCTAGATGCTATGTATGGATAAATTCAGGGATTTAGGGATTCAGGGATTTAGGGATTCAGGGATTCAGGGATTTAGGGATTCAGGAATTTAGGGATTGAAGGAATTCTATCTTTTTGAATTTTTTGATTTTATCCCATAATCCCTTAATTCCTCAATTCCTCAATTCCCCCAATTCCTCCTTTACATTTTTCGTTGTTTCATTTATATTTAGAGAAATCGTTTTAAAAGATAAACCGATCTGCAACATCCTTGATGGAGGATTATCGGCGAAGCGAGGGGTCCTATTAAAATTCCACTCATATTCCGAATATCTTGGTCGTTTTCAGTGATCTAACCCCCCTCTGGGCATAGCACAAGGGGGGTTTCTCTTTTCTAATCGGCAACATAAATTTTTGAGGTAAATCAGATGGGAGATAACACGAAGTATATTTTTGTGACCGGTGGCGTACTATCATCTCTGGGCAAGGGGCTTGCCTCGGCCGCCATCGGCGCTTTGCTCGAATGCCGGGGACTGACGGTGACCATTCAAAAACTGGATCCCTATATCAACGTCGACCCCGGGACGATGAATCCGTTTCAGCACGGAGAGGTATTTGTTACCGATGACGGTGCGGAAACGGATTTGGATCTCGGCCACTATGAGCGATTTACCCACGCCAAGCTCGGCCAGGACAATAATTTTACTACCGGAAAAATTTACCACTCCGTCATTTCCAAGGAGCGGCGCGGCGACTATCTAGGCGGAACGGTTCAGGTCATTCCGCATATCACGGATGAAATTAAACAAAGCATCCGGCTGGCTGCCACCGGTGTTGATGTCGTGATTGTCGAAATTGGCGGCACGATCGGTGATATCGAAAGCCTGCCCTTTCTGGAAGCCATTCGCCAATTCAGGACCGATGTGGGGCCGGAAAACGCGCTTTATATTCACCTAACCCTGGTGCCCTATATCGGTACCGCCGGTGAGGTTAAAACCAAGCCGACCCAGCACAGCGTCAAAGAGCTGCGCAGCATTGGGATACAGCCTGATATTCTGTTATGCCGTACAGACCGTTTCCTGTCGAAGGACATCAAAGCCAAAATTTCCCTTTTTTGCAATGTCGGCATCGATGCCGTCATTACCGCCAAGGATGTTGACTGCATCTATGAAGTGCCGATTGTGTTTCACAAAGAAGGCCTGGACGCCAAAATCGTCGAGACGCTCAACATCTGGACCCGGGCGCCCCGGCTCGAGCCTTGGGAAGAGCTGGTGCAAAAAATACAGGTGCTGCAGCATTCGGTGAATATTGCCATTGTCGGCAAGTACGTCGATCTTACCGAATCTTATAAAAGCCTGAACGAGGCTCTCTTCCATGGAGGCATCGCCAACGACTGCAAGGTAAATTTGACTTTTGTGGATTCAGAGAAAATGGCTGACGGAAATTGCGCCGAACTGTTGGCCGAAGCCGACGGTGTTCTGGTGCCGGGTGGCTTCGGCAATCGTGGAATCGAAGGCAAAATATGTTCGGCGAATCATGCCCGGGTCAACAAAATACCATACTTCGGGATTTGCCTGGGGATGCAGATTGCAGTGATCGAATTCGCACGCAACGTCGCCGGCTTAAAAGACGCCAACAGTTCCGAATTCAATGAGCTTACGCCGGACCCGGTCATTTACCTGATGTTGGAATGGTTTGACGAAAGAACCGGCTCCACCCAGCGGCGGGATGAATCCTCGGACAAAGGCGCTACCATGCGGCTGGGGGCGTATCCTTGCCGGATTGCCAAGAACACGTTTGCTTATCGCGCCTATGGTGAAGAAAATATTTCGGAACGTCATCGCCACCGCTACGAGTTCAACAATGATTTCAAAACCCTGTTGGCCGAAAAAGGATTGATTATCAGCGGCACATCACCCAGTGGCGATTTGGTGGAGATCATCGAGATCAAGGATCATCCCTGGTTTCTGGGTTGTCAATTTCATCCGGAATTCAAATCCCGACCGATGACCCCCCAACCGCTTTTCAGGGATTTCATTAAGGCGGCCCTGGAGTATAAGCAGGCCAGGGTGTCTTAACAAGGCCCTTAGACCTTTTTTCTGACAACATGTTGTAAGTTACGGAAAGTGTCAGGTGTCAGTGCTCAGATGTCTTTGTACATGAGGACAAATTGCAAATTACAAGCACCAAATTACAAACAAATCTCAAATCCCAATATCCAATGACCGAAACCCACTTTCCGCACGGGAAAGGATATCGCGATTTGGGATCGACGATTCGGTAGCGATATGTGAATCTCAATTTCCAATAGCAAATAACTGATTTTGATCCCTGCAATCCGACGGCAGACAGCTCGCATCCGGTCCAATAATTTCCTTAGCGGATCCAATCGTTTGGATATTTGAATTTGAATCATTGTGATTTGTTTGAGATTTGGGATTTGTATTTTGGGATTTTACACCTTAGCTTCGTTGCCAACATAACTCATACCAAATGCCCTGAAAACAGCATTGAATTAATGAAGATCATACAAGGATTTAGCACCTCGGTTCCCTGACACCCGAAACCCGAAACCTGACACCTGAAACCTGAACCCCACAAACTCCGCCTTTGCGTCCCTACCGGGGCCATTTTTTCCAGCGCGGTGTCGGTAAAAACCTAGTTTCCTTATTCCTTAATATCGAACTTGGTAATCAAGCGCGAAAGATAGGTCCTTTGGATTTGCATGTTTTTAGCCGCCAGACTGCGGTTGCCGTTGGTATTTCTCAGGTTTAACAGGATAAATTCTTTCTTAAACGCGTCGATTGCGTCCTTTAAAGACAACCCCACCTCCAGGCCGGGATACTGGGGCCGGCAGGCAAATGCGGGGAGATCTTCGGGTACGATTTGTTGGCCGTTGCCCATGACCACCGCTCGCTCCAAAGCATTCTTCATTTCCCTGACATTGCCGGGCCAGTCATATTGGAGCATGAGGTTCATGGCTTTCGGGGATATGGTCAATTCCGATAGTCCGCGTTCCTTGCGATAAATATCCAAAAAATAATCCGCCAATAATGCAATATCTTCTCTGCGTTCCCTCAACGGGGGCATCTGAATCTGGACGACATTAATACGGTAGTAGAGATCTTCCCGGAAGCGCCCTTCAGCAACATCTTCTTCGATATTCCGATTGGTGGCCGATATGACCCGGACATCCACGGGAATCGACTTGTTGCCTCCCACCCTGTAAAAAACACCTTCCTGCAGAATCCGCAGCAATTTGGTTTGCATGCTGGGGCTCATTTCACCGATTTCGTCCAAAAATATAGTGCCCCGGTCGGCCAGTTCAAATTTGCCGATTTTGCGACTGACGGCGCCGGTGTATGCCCCTTTCTCGTGGCCGAACAATTCATCTTCGAGCAATGTTTCCGGCAAGGCCGCACAATTGAGCACAATCATGGGCTCGTCTTTGCGCACTCCGACCCGATGAATCATACGGGCCAACAATTCCTTGCCGGTGCCGCTTTCTCCCAGAATGAGAGTGGTAGATTTGGAGTTGGCAACTTTTATGGCATCGGAGATAACCTTGCGCAGTGCCTTGCTCTCCCCCACAATTTCATATTTGCCTTGCAGTTCTCTTTTCAGGTCTTTGATTTCTTTTTTATCGTGTTCGATTTCGCGCGCGTTTCCAAGTGCCTGAGCTGCCAGATCGGCAAACACGGATAATATTTTCAGGTCTTCATCCCGAATAGCACTGCCGTCGGCCTTGTCAATAATCTCGACCACACCGATGATCTCGCTATCTATTTTCATGGGGACACAGGCAATGGACTGGGTCTTAAAGCCAATCGACTCACTGATTTCTTTGTACCAGCGGGAATCCTGGGCGACATCCGGAATCAACAGCGGTTCACCGGTTTCAGCAACATGACCGGCGATACCCTGTCCCAGTTCGATTTCGAATTGCTTGACGTCGCTGCTCTTGGCGCCTGTGGCGACTTTGAAATAAAGTTTCCGGGTCCTGGGATCCAGCAGCAACAATGAACTCGCTTTGGCATCCATCATCCGCGTGGCGGTCTCGATGACTAGTTCAAGCAGTTGATCGAGGTCCTGGACCGAGGATACCCAGGTTGAGATTTCTTTTAAACGATCGATGGAAGAATGCGTGGTTAGGGATGAATCAGGCATTAGTATACACTTTCCTTTGAAATGCGGAAGGCCCAAAGTAAAGACCCGGCGCCGGGTGGAATCGCTAATTCCCCGGGTCGGGATCTCACATTGAATGCGGTTTTTAAATTGTTTCCTAAAACCCGGTTGTAGGAACCCGGATCGATACACTTAAAACCCTCGTCGCAAGATAAAAATTTTCACAAATGTCTACATTTTACGATGGAATAGACGAAAATGTCAATTTTTTTGCAACAATCGAGTGAGGGGAGTAACGATTCAAGGTTCAAGGGTTAGGGGTTCAGAGGTTCAGGGTCTAGAGGTTCAGGGGTTCAGGGTTCAGGGGTTCAGAGGTTCAGGGTTCAGGGTTCAGAGGGTCAAGGGTTCAGAGGTTAGGGGTTCAGGGGTTCAGAGGTTCAGGGTTCAGCGCTGCCGCCGGCCAAACCAACAGCCGGTCAAATCGAAAAAAGAAACTTTGCCAAATCCGCAAAGTATCACATAAGCGCATCCGACGTTTCGTACTCGTCCTCGAGGCCTTTGAACCGCATTCAGTTTCGAGTACGAGGACGAGTACGACAACGAGCACGGTTTTAATACCCTTTTTTTTGATTAAATAGGTGGAGTTTCATACGAGTGCGGCTTCTGGCCAAAAGAACGGCCAGTCTGATCGGATAAGAAACTTCATCAGGTAATCGTGCGTTCATAGATCGTGGGAGCGGTTTTCAACCGCGATTACCCGGCTGGGTAATCGTGGCCGGAGGCCACTCCCACAAACCTTTAACTTATATCTGAATGGTTTTGAATATGTGTAGTTTCACAAGAGCGTTGCCTCTGGCCGTGAGCGTCCAGTCTGATCGGAAAAGAAACTGCGCCAAATTTTCGCAGTTTCCGATGAACTCATTGGCCGTTTCGTCCTCGTGCTCGTACTCGTGCTCGTCCTCGAAGCTTTTGAGCTGCTTTCAAACCCGAGGACGAGGACGAGCACGATTTAAAATCCCTTTCTTGGGGTTAATGCAGATGTAGTTTCACAAGAGCGGCGGCCTCTGGCCAAAAGAACGGCCAGTCTGATCAATAAAAGAAACTTCGAAAAAGCGAATATCGAATATCGAACAAGGAATCATGAATTTCGAAGTAAGGTATTCTATCGATTTAATTCTAACTAAAA
>Ga0209339_1000270_pt1 | contig 19441 bp, 14 predicted proteins | sample OlaalgELextract3_FD_187376 | JGI IMG/M metagenome (GOLD analysis project Ga0209339, IMG submission 187376) | Olavius algarvensis symbiont microbial communities from Tuscany, Italy - Type A ELBA extract 3 (SPAdes) (version 2) | ecosystem: Host-associated > Annelida > Digestive system >... | reverse complement strand
CCTCCCTGTAGAAACACTGAAATCTGTCCCCCGTGGAAAAGCTGTTTGGAATGCGAATGGCGGGTTTGTGTCAGTTCTACTGAAGCACTTGTTATTATTATATTCACTATAAGCTGCAGATAGACAGACATGTCACATGCAGTGTCAGGAAAGGGTCCACAGCATTACACAAACAGCATCGTCGTTTGTCACGTCGGTGTCACTGCACACCAGTGTGTGCAATGAATGAGCAGGTGAATGAATGAGGGGATTTATGTCCACCCACCTCTTATAGAAACCTATCACGAGGGTGCTGTGTGTCCACCATATGCTCGGTTATACAATTCAGTGCAAATGACTAAAAGTAATACGAAACATACTCAGCATCTTCGTCATCATCTGTTTCCATGCTGTCATCATCATGCTCATCATCGTAATTATAGTTTGGATCATAAACAATGTACTCCAGACATATCTTGATTATCTGTGATACAAAACAAATATTTACACGATACACACCACAATCTCACACTATGTGATGCAACTTTGAATTTCAGGCCACATCACTAACACAGTACACAATACACACAGTTGCTGACACACAACATGCACAAAAATAAAGAGCATCAGAGCCAACAGCATTAATGTTATACTTCAGATATCAGTTTACAAATATACACCTGCATCTAGTGCAACAATAACTTAGCTATCACAAACAGATCACGCATCAGCTGCGCACACAATACGTCCAAGGCATTTATAAGCCTAATTACCCCGAGACCTTGAAATCTAGGTTAAGGGTCACTCAAGGTCACTGGAAACGGAACCAATGGATAGATCATACACGACTTACTATTAGTCGAGTTAGATGACGTTGAATATTATTGTGACCTTGAAATGTGGGTCAGAGGTCATTTGAGGTCAATGAAAATGGTACCATTTGAAAGCTTGGGTACGGTTTCCTATTCGCCTTCCATAGTAACTATGGCCGTATCTTTACCCATTTCAGAGATATTCAGCGTCAAATAATGACCTTACCTTGAAATCTGGGTTTGGGGTCGTTCAAGGTCATTGAAAATGGCGCGGTTCGATAGACCATGTAGGACTTTCTATTGGTCCGCCATTGTAGCTCTATCTTGTACCGTTTTCGAGTTTTTTAACGCTGAATAATATCGTGACTTTGAAATCGCGGTTAGAGGTCACTCAAGGTCATTGAAACTGGCGCCAATCAAAAGCTTGGGTGTGCTTTCCTATTCGCCTTCTGTAGCCGTTTGTGAGATATTTAGCATCAAAAAGTAGTGTGACCTTGAAAACAGGGTTAGGGTTCGTTCAAGGTCATCCATTTGATAGACCGCATACGAGTTCCTATTCACTTTCCATAGTAACTATGGCACTATCTTGTATCATCTACAAGATGTAGCGACTTATTAGTAGAATATCGTGAAATTTTTATACCCCACCTGTATTTAGCAACCCCACAGGGGGTGACCCCGTCGGAATTTCGTGAAGACGTTTGATGCTGATAAAACTATTATGATTGGGCTACCGTATGGTGAAAAAATTATGACAATGTGTTAAGCCGTTTTCGTCTAATACCAGAACGTTACGGACAGACATACGAACGGACAGACAGATTTGCTATATCAATATCGTGCGTCAGTCTGAGTCAGTCTGCTAATGCGCGATAAAAATGAACAATGCTGACTGTACAAATCTACCATTGGTATATGTGGAGAGATGTCCTTTGGACAGCGCCGAACAAATGACTCAAAAGCTTGTAAGCAATATTCTCGGAGCTCATCATCTTCCACTTGACTGAACTTCACAACCAGAGGGATCACTTTCTGCAGATGTTCTCCGATTCTATGCCCAGCCTGACGACTGCCACAATACAGCAAAAATCAAATAATATCTAACAGTAGATTCCGAATAACTCAGTAATTTAAAGTGCACAGTCATCAAGTCATGTGAAATTTTGGTTTGAAAACACCTGAATACCACTGACAGTGCAGGGACAAGCCCTCATTTGTAAACTCCTTTAAATTCTTCATTATCTGTATCTTAGCTTTCACTAGGCTGCAGAGCCAGGGCTACGGCTCGTTTGCATTGAGGATCGGTGCTGCATCCAAGCAAAAGCAGGCCATAATAGTTCTAGTCCAAGTTAGCTCGGCATTGTCGTTGAAGACCTGATCAACTGACAACTGTTAAAATTGGCTATTTTCAACTACAAAGTCACAGCTCTAAAACGTCAAATACCAGTCTGTCGGGACTCCACATAGAACGTCATTACCCGCCCTTACCAGCGCCATACTTATAGTGGCAATAGCAAGTCATATAAGATCTATCAAACGGCGCCATTTTCAATTACCTTGAACGACCCTAACCCAGATTTCAAGGTCTTGCCAATACTTGATGCTGAATATCTCAGAAAGGGTATGAGACAGATATACACTGTGACCACAAAAAAAACAAAGCCAGATAATTTTAACACTCAGGACACAACTGCAGTTGCATTTCCAACAAAACCTGTGTAATACTCTTACCTGAGATGTTTTATTTTAGTGACATCTTGCAGAACTGACACAGAGACTGTTAGCTGAATGGAGAAAGCTGGACCATTCGACTGCTACTGCAGCCACCAATCAGTGGCGTCACCATCTCTCTGCTTGGTCATGGCTTACGGTGGAAATTTTGGGCACTTTCTGTGGCATTTTCACAATTCAGTATGTTATGTTAATGCTGATAATTTTTGAATTCCGGGTTTTACTGTTTGACTGCTTTGTTTATTGCCAAAATGTAACTTGTATGAAACGTCTTACCAGGTATAGGCATTATACAGGGGAGGTGGAAAGACACAATCATTGGCAGACTAGCAGCTGTCAACAATTAGAGCATTTAGTTGCGGTTTGATGACACTATGCTAAAACATAGTAGGCATTTTTGTGGACACACTGTAGTTACAATGTAATACTAATAGGGACTTACACATGCCCTACTCAAGGGTGTTATTTCATGTTTTGAAACACAGTGTAATGTCCCATAGTAACTATCTTGTATAGTTTCCAAGATATAGCCACATATTGATCAAAATGTGCAACTTTTTGCATACATCACCTGTATTTAATGATCACGTGACGGCAACTTTCGTATGAACTAACAAGCAGTGAAAAAAGGATGATGATAAGTTCAGCCATTTTAACACAGTCCATAAGCATGACACACAGATGGACAGAATGGCTGCAGCATATACTGTGCTTGCATGTAATGTGTCATGCAGCAGACACTTTGACAAAGATCATCATTAGCATTAAAGTGTTCACAACATACGTGATGCCACCAAGGCACTGGATGTAAGTACGTGTTGTAGAAATGCTAGCATTCTTAGCCAATTCACTGAGAAGGAAGTCAAGCAGCTCCACAAATACAGCATTGTTGCAGCTCATCACCAAATGTCCTGCAGCCATCACTTGACTTACAGAATCAACAGAAAACAACAATATTATATCACACTAGTACTAGCTGTAATGTCCTCCGGATGGACTGAATCAACGCCACTGCACCTCTATTCGCATGAGCTCATGCCTTCGTCGTTTGCCCCAGGCTGTCCCTCTGCTGCCCAGTGTTAACAGCCTATGGCTGTTTCACTGACCTTGACCTTAAAGGGAAACTGAAGCGTCCGCAATCACTGCATCAGTTGAGAGGCAGATATATTACAATAACAATACCACACAACACAGCTTGATTAGAGACGAGATAATTGTAAACAAACGAAATTAAAATTTGTTTCACTGCTTAATTTCACACACTGCTGCCCTCTGGTGAAATACTGATCACGTGACATCACAAGCGCATTTGCAGCTTTCCCAGCACATTTGCAGCTTTTTTGCAATCTTGCACTATATACACTGTGTTCCAAAAAAACATGTGACCATGTCTTCGACAATAAGTTGAACTAGAACTGCCCGATTACAACAATATGTGGCACACTTATTACTAAGACTATAGGCCATTGACGGGTCTTTTTATTTTCCCACCGTACCTATTTAGTGCAGCTACTTTACCTTGGGAAACTGTCCAAACCTAAATATTACGAATTTAGCCTTAAATTGCTGATTTTCCCAATGCTACAATACTAGGATATTAAATGCAAAACTGTCACCAAATTATTTTACTTACTTACTATTCAACACACAGTTTATAAAAGGACAATAGCAACATTTATTGCAGCCGATAAGGTTGTTTATGAGCGAGTGAGACAAGGGACACGATTGGCTTCAGACAACAGCTTAGCATGACGTTGTTTGATGCATCTAAGAGGGAGATCACGATTAACGTGTCCATTAATGACAGTGTCACATTGCCTTCGCGGGCACAACAGTAATCACAGGCTGCATGGTAGTGCAGGCACCGTGTTAACGGCGATCACGCTTTTCTACGGGAAATGACGAAATTCGACCCCTCACAGAATCAAAACCCCTTCATTAGTAATTACTGGTAACTGAGTTTGAAGAATTATGTCTTCAAGCGAGAGCAGAAGACGGGAAGTGACGGAGCAGATGTGATATGCTGCAGAAGACTGTTCCAGATCCGTATAGCAGTGACTGGAAAACCTCGGTCACCGTAGGTTGAGAGTCAGGTACGGGGAATACAGTTCACGAGACGAAGCGGAACGCAGACGCCTTTGAAACTTCAACTCTGCTGGATGGTAAAGTTTGTCAGCGAGGTATGATGGTGCCAGGCTATGAAAATATTTATAAACCAGGACGGCCAGCTTGTAATCTATCCGCCATGAAACTTGCAACCAGTGTAATTGGCATATGAGCGGCGTGATGTGGTCGCACTTTGACCACCGACTGCAAGCGCCGTGCAAGGTGTAGTGGAATGTCAGCCAACACTGCATTGCAATAGTCTAGCCAAAGCAGCACCAGACAATGAGTCAATGGTATCAAAGGTGGCCGTAGATCTGAGTGTCGTCAGCAAAGTGGTGTGGATGAAGACCACAATCTTCAATCAGCAACTGTAGACCGGCGACTTCAATGTGTCATCATGACTGACCAACTGGAATAAACAGAAGTCAGGAGACAGTCGAGCACTAACAGACAACATGCTAAAGCTACAGCCGATTAAAAGCACATAAAACAATATACAGCACAGAAATGTCTGTCAGCATAAACCAGCACAGACCAATTACCGATTGCAATAATGGCACGTTTTCTCACAGCCAGTCGTGGACTCGAGAGCTGAGGCAAAAGTGCTTGCTGTATACCAAGGTGAAAGCTAACTAGCAGACCTACACAACATTCACAGCTTCATCATTGCAGTTACAACTGCATTGACAGTCATAATTATCAGACCTCCTAGGTTACTGCTGTATATAACTTTCGAATAAATCTGTAAAAATTGATGAAATTTATGATATAATGCTGACTCACATTACACAGTAAAGGCAGTACACGTTGTGGACAATTCTGGCAGAATCACACATGGCATTATCTCGTGCTTTGACTGGAATATCTTTGAGTAAATAAACTTCATATTTGACTAAGTTATGCTGCTAAAACCTAGGGGGTCCGACATTTATGACTCATAAGTCACTGTGTTCAGGATTCCCACTCACTTTCAAAAGCGAAATGCCCAACTTTTGCCTGACTACCTTAGAAAATATTCACTGACCATCTGAAATGTGACAAAACTACGTTCTTAGATAATTTTTAAGTCAGCTCCTCCTCTCCTAGGCCGACTCCTTTTCCTAGCTATTTTCATTTATACATGTACTGTATGTTTAATACACATGTACTGTATATGTACTTTGATGATACTTGTTATTTTTCCTTGACCAACAAAATTTCTGACTTTCCCGACGTCATCAATTCCCTGACTTTCAGGTCAGTGGGAATCCCGAACTAATAAAAAATGCAATGACATCAAACTACGAAACAATATCATACACACCTATTTGACCTGGAGCATGTCCAACAGCTGACCCGTCCACATTTTTTAGCCAGCTGTTGGACAACATTCAGCCAAAGAACCGGACCAAGTTTCATGGATCGATTTTTAATGCCGATCCACGAGTTCCATTTTGTTCTACTGGATAATGATGAAAGTTGTCCAACAGCTGACCGGTTTAACATAGGCCTGTCCAATTGTCCGGCCTTGTAGACCGGTGAGCTGTTGAACACGCCCCTAGTCTTTCTTTAATAACCTCCATGACTTCCTATGTCACAATCTTTGGCAAACTAGATTCTCACCATTACAGTTGCCTAAACTATCAGAGAAATTAGTAAATTACAAGACTATAACATACACACTGTCATCACAGACTGCACGGTAATGCCAGCACAGTGTTAACAGGGACAGGCCAAGTCAATGGACAATGGTGAATTATGGCCCAACAAAGAAACAAAACCTCTGAACCGACCGCAATAAAATTTTGCTGACTCGTTACATCTGCGAGGGGATCCCCATACACACACCAGTACGAAGTAATAAGAACAAGAAGTTGCAATCGTTGCCAAATTGCCAAAGCAATTGAGGACATGTAGGCTGAAAGCCATCTTGCCATTGTTACCTCCACCAAAGAGGTTATGTGATCACTTCTGTCTGTGTGTCTGTCATTCAGTCTATCATTCTGTGAGCACGATTACTGAAAAAGTAATGAGCTGATTTCACTGAAACTTGGTGTTATGATTACGCCTACCAGTCTGAAGAACTTCTTATCTTTTTCGTGGTGATCCAGTTCCAGATCACTTTTCCATTTCCCTCACCATTGCGGAACAGCGGATTTTAGATTTATTAGCATTTCACCAGCCAATTTTTACGATACTTCGCAAAATGACTGACGTCGATCAGAGAATAAATTCACTATATTCTGGGAGTGATCCTGCAGACATCCAGATCCGGATTAATCCAAAAATCCGGATTTGAATCCTGGAACATTTTCGGTCCAGACTTTTGCCATGGCAGAGGTTTGTGCTCTCTGAGAAGTCTTGTTTGTAATGCTATACCAGAGTACCTGCAATCTTATTGTTTCTTATTAGAAGTGTGTGTATCTATTTGTTCCCAAAATTTGACTGTTAATGTCATGTGTATTAACTTCCAGTTCCATTTTAGGTCACGTGGGCATTTCCGTACGGTTATGTTGTATGTTTGTACCAAATTTTGTGCAAAATATGTTCACCCACTACAGAGATATTACCATTTTACGAAATTCAATATGGCCACCATCTGCCATCTTGGATTTGTTTGGGGAAGTCGTGGGAACAGCCATGAAGGCCTGTTCATGGTGGATATCCCCGAGAAAATTTTGTCGTGATCGGCTTAGTAATGTTCAGGTTGTAAGAACGAGGGTCGTTCCATAAGTAAGTTACAAAACGACATCATTCCATTAATTTTCAGAATATAGAAATTTGGAAATATATGTTTTGTAGGGAATTTAATTGGGGACACATACTGTAATTTTTATGACGCTGACATAATTAGTGTAAGGTGACTTGTACTTAGAACCCAGTCAGTCAGTGCAGTATTTTGCCCAGCAGTTTTCTTTTACAAGTGTTGAATAGCATTATAAACTTGTTTCGCAAGTGGTGAACAGCATTGTGATTTGTGACTTAAACGAGAAAAGTGAACAAGTCCAACAAGCAATGTGTTTAAATGTCAAACATCACTGTTTCATTTTTCAACATATCGTCCAAATTCATGTAAACATTTATCGCATCACATGCCGGTTTGACCGCATGGAATCGACCGCTGCGATCGTTGCATCGGTCGTCAAAAGAACACGACGACCAGGTTCTTCCTCATCAACAACACTTTCTCAACCACGAGCTTACTTTTTACACCAAACATTGTTGGTCTTGTAAAATACTTGTCACCATATCCTGGATGCATCTCAGACTGAATGGCATTTGCACTAAGTCCTTCTGCCCACAGAAAACAAATAACAAAAGGCTGTTCCTTGTGGGATGATTTCAACAGCAACATTGCCATATCTAATGTTTATAAATGACGACGTCACAGTGACGTCATGGTAATAAAACTAACAGCTCGTATTCAGAATTAAATCCCCTAGAAAATGTATATTTCGGAATTTTCATAGTCTGAAAATTAACAGAATGACGCCGTTTTGTAACCTATTTATGGAATGACCCTCGTATTTGAATTTTTTGTCGTTTTTGCACTCGAAATTTCAGTTATTGGGGGTTTGAATCCCAAAATTTTGGAAAACAATTCAGACCCCCAAAAGGCACATCCTCGTGCAGAATGGTACGTTTGAGCCCTCACTGGTTGAGATTAGATGTGCCATGTAGTAGCATTTTGTGTGTATGTATAGGCATTTCCCACATGCAAAAATCTGGGCAACTTTGGGAGTTTTTTCTCAGAACATTGATTGTTCAAACCCTCAAAGTGATTACAATATATAGCTTTCAGCCTACAACAACAACAGACTGTCAAACTTACTGCCAAAGCGACAGAGAAGATCACTCAAAATGTCCAAAGCTTCCAACTGAACTGACACATCTTCTTGCTTGAAACATACACAAAGGGACATTGTACACACAATGAATCACTGTTATTAGCTATCAATTCATCATCAATACAACAACAAATCTATTTCCAGTATTGCCAAACAACACTATTATATCAACTGCAAAACTTTCGTTCAAGTGTCGTCTGCCAAAATAATGAATGTACGTAATTCTCGCCCGACTAATGCAACGAGGTTACAGGACAAAAGGTAAAGGAAAGGGAGAGCTGTGGTATGCAGGTATGGTATGGTATAGTAGTGTTTAACGTCCCACTCGACACATTATAGGTCTCATTGCAATGAATCAAATGTCAAAGTCCATAAATGCATGAGGACAGCATTGCAGTAGTCCAGCTGTGTCAGTATTAGCACAAAGACAAGCTGAGCTCTAGCACTGCGACTGAGCTGCTGATGGACGGAATATAGTCAGTCATGCTCTTCAGCCAATCAGCCAGCAGAGTGTTGCAGCTATCAATGCAAGACGTAATGAACGTGTCCTCGTGTCAATCATTATATATTATTATTAATGTTAAAAACTTCTATAGACAAAATAACACCTCTAAAACAGCAAATATCATTGATACCATTTGCAATAGAAAAAGGTGATAACAGTCAGCAGCAAATTGGCGAAATGTCAGTTAGTGCAATAGAATTATCAACGTCATTCAAAAGCTGCAGTGTGGTTTCCTATTCATATTTTACAGCAACTATGACCATTATCCTCAGCCATTTGTGAAATATTCAGCGTCAAAGAATGGCGTAACCTTAAAATCTTTGTTAGGAGTCGTTCAAGGTCATTGAAAATGGCGCCGTTCGACAGATCATATACGGCTTTCTGTTGGTCGGCCATTGAAAGTATAGCTCTAACTTGCACCATTTTTAGTTATTTGATGTTGAATAATTATCATAACATTGAAATCTGGGTTAAAGGTTACTCAAAGTCATTGAAACAGGTACCATTCAAAAGTTTTGGTACGGCTTCTTATTTGCATTTCATAATATCTATGGTTCTATCTTGTATCATTTCCGAGATAAAGTGGGATACTGGTAGAAAATCACAATTTTTTCATACCCGCCCTGCATTCGACGCCCTCATTGGTGTTCCCCGTCGAAAAATTGCTATACCGTTTGGTACGGAAAAACTAGAATGGTGTGGATACCCGACACTGAAAAAAGTGTAAGGATATGTTTAGCCGTTTTGACAGAATACTGGCATGTGACAGACAGATATCTTGCGATAGCATAATGTAATGTAAATGTAAATGTAGATTTATATAGCGCATAATTGCACAGCGATGCTATGAATAGCATCATGCGGTAGAAAAGTGTGCAAGTGAAATTATGCAATAATATGTATGACTAAGATGCAGGAAAACGAAAACAGTGGTTACAGTATGTCACAACAACTACGCTGTACAGAATCAATACTGCCTTATACCTTAGTGACAGCACTTGTCAACCGTCCAGTAATCTTCTTACAGATGCTAGCTGTCAAGGCCGTCGACGTTGGCGCAAGTTCACTAATAACTGTCTTCAGTCCTAGTGAAAACCATCCATATTATTACGAATGACATTCACTGAGTTACAGGACTAATGCTGATAACTTAACAGTACAGAGAGAGTAGTATTCTGACAACTGCAGTACCTTTCAATGTAATCTCCTTGCACTTCAACATGTTCCCAACATTCTAACAGTTGCTTCACAATTCTTAATTTTAACCCTCCAAGGTATTTTTCATTGATACAAACAATTAAGTCAGTCACAACCAGATCTAGACTGTACGACAGCTAACAATAGTTGCCATTATGTCTCTTCAGTATTGCCTGACGAGCTTTATTAAGAGTATGAATTATCATGTTGAAGAATGAGTCCTTTTGTGCTGTAGGTTTGGTCAATTTTTATGGATTACTAGTTGTAATCAAGCCTTTCTCGATGTTGCTAATGGTAGCCTGACCTGACAACAGTAACAAGCATGGCCTGCCTAGGTTCACCTTCCAGTTTGGTCGCATTCCTTGTGTCAGGATTATTAGCGGCGTATGCTTTGAGATTAATTGATTGAAGGTTTGATGGTGTCCTCTGTAATCTGTGACCATTGGTGGCATTTAAAATTAGTAGCACTTAAATATCATCAGGTGCTGGTTCTGTGATCAAACTGAAGACAGCTACTCACTCTCACTGCACAGGCCCACACTATGTCACAACATGCACATACACTGGTGCAGCTATAATCCTAGCTGTAGCTACGCAGTAGTGTTACATCTACACACCACACAGACAGTCCTGGCCTAGGTTAGGGGTTATAAACGTCTAGCCTACAGCAGACAGAGTAAAGTGCCTCAGCACCAGAGCAATTATATACTCAGCTGATGTCAATCCCCCCTGAAGGGAAGGAAAGGAATGTGATCGAAGGTAGGCTCATGTTAAAATTGAGGTCGACATTGTGTGGCTGGTGACTCTACATAGTCCAGGCAGATCCGTACTCCAGCTCAAGCTATGAATGCTGGGGTGATTGCCCTGGCCTGATTGAATGGCCACATGCTTACTTGGTGGATGGACTTGCCATGCTCCAGGCTAGTATGGCTAGACTTCCCTTGTGCACAACTACCGTCTTGGAAACACTGTCGTGAGTACTGGTAAAGTGGGCATGTGGTGAAACTGCACAGTGCCAGCTGAGACAAAACAGTGCTATACGGGGCTTCCAAAAACTCCATGAAGCCACTCACATTCCAGCACAAGCCCCACATTAACTCTGTAAACTCTGCAATGTGCATACATTATCTAATTACTACGACTAAAATTAATACTGTCACACAAGAATTACTCCTTACAGACACTGGCCTGGTGTATAGTACAATGGGCCAAAAAAACTTAAGATGGCTTCAGCACTGTAGCAGATGTCACTCACCCAAAAGGAGAAAGAAAGAAAGAAAGAAAGATCATAAGTGATCAGACACCAACAAATAGTAATCGCAGCAGCAATAATGCTAACTGTAGGTGAAAGCTGCATAGAAGGCTTTCAGCCTATATTGTAATCTTCTTGGGGGTCTGAAAAATCAATCTGACTAACCGCAACCTTTCCAGACCAAATTTGGTACACACACAACGTTCACAAATTTTTTAAGAAGATTAAGATGCTTTGGCTTTGAACTCGTCATCGTCCACGGCTGTCACTGTTCAACAGTAACTGACATGCAGAGTCATTTTGGATGATCATATTAACTATGCTAGCTCACATTTTGTCATGTGCTGATCTTGTTTCTTCCAATAATCGCAACACATGCCACAGTGCTATTGACATGCCTTCATCAATTGTTGCCTTGATTACTGTAACTGTCTTCTGGCTTACAAAAAAATGGCAATTCACTTTGACAATAATTATATCAGATTAATACAAAAAACCTTATTAGTTTTATCACTGTTAAGGCCCATTGTTCAATGACACCTCTAAAACAGCAAAAATCACTTGGTTTTTTCTAGTACTCCATTGGGCCATGGATGTATTAGAAGTCATATATTACATCCATGGCCCAGTGGAGTACTAGACAAAACCAAGTGATTTTTGCTGTTTTAGATGTGTCATGAACAATGGGCCTTAACAGTGATAAAACTTCTAAGATTTTTTTGTATTAATATTTGCTGTTTTTTTTTGTACCACAGTGGCACAGACATCCAGGTTTCATCAAAATTGTACATGTTTTTGATCTCTACACCCCATAAAACCAGAATGTTCACCAGTAACGACCAATATCAAGGAACCGGTTTTGCAGCAGAACCTCTGCCGGCTTAGCAAAATTATGGCCGGCTCGGCCGGCCGGCGGCTTAGGGAACTAAGCAGAGGTGTTGGTTGGATGCGATCACCCAAGATTCGTCCCAAATGGTCCCATCGGAAGACGAGTTATAGCATTTCCAATAACTTGATGGGACGCGACCTGGGACGCGACCACCCAAGTTGCATCCCAGTCAGTCCATTGGTAGGCGAGTTATGGCATTTTGAATATTTTCCAACATGGCGGCTGTCTCAGCCATTTTGAATTTTAAAAATTTTAATATTTGATCACATGACTGTCACTGAGGTCTTAATTTGCTGTTGTGTACCAAATTTCATCAAAATTGGTTCATGCGTTTGGCCTCTAGACGCCCATAACTGCTGACTGTCCTATGCGCCGTTGCTAAGCAACGGCCAGGTAACGGCCATTGTCATGGCAACTGCATCATGGCGGACATGTCGGGAACGTGACGGGATGCGACCACCAAAGTTTCATCCAATTCGGTCCATTGGTAGGTGAGTTATAGTGTTTCCAACATTTTGCAATATGAAATGTGAATTTTGTTATTCTGGACCACCCACGAAGTCAACTATGCCGTTAGATTACCCTGTCAAAATTTGGTGTCGATCCGATATTCCCCACCGGAGATATTGCGATTTTATAATTTTGCCAGTTTGGCTGAAAAATGCCTAACCACGCCTCCTTTTTGGGGGTTTGAACCCTTTGAAATTGTGGGTCGTCATCCAAACCCCCAAAACGAACATCCTTAGGTGACGATGCATCATGTAAGCCATAATCGGTTAAAATCCCTCCAGGGCTACGACCTGGGCGCAGTTGCGAGAAAAAAAAGTATAACCAGGACAGGACAACAAAAAAGTCACAAAAGCGTAATATTTCACATATTTGGGGGAAAGCTCCCCGTACAGACATTGCAATGAAATTTGTCACAGGGGTAGATGTCCACGAGGTAGTTATGTAGGCAAAGTCTGATCATTAAAATTTAAGGGGTGTAAATTTTACAAGGGGTTAAAATTTGGGCTTCTCCATTGACTTTGCCTATAGGCCTCAACACAGTGTAGTGTTACTGCGCTACCTGTGTTTTGACTTTCTACCATATGTAATGAAAGTGTATGCAGTCCAGTCACTCCTGTCTCCTAGTCCACCTACTCTTTATGATAAGCCATTCTGGTCATTCGCCATGTAGATCTAGATATAGGCCTATTCAGTTTTATGCCAAGTGCCCTTCCTGATTTTCCAGACTCGGGACTGGTTCAAAAATATGTTAAACCGCATACGCTTTACTAAACCCAACAGATGTAATATTGCTGAATATTTCAACTTACCAATACTTGAGATATCGCGTAACTGCTCTTTCTCCGACAGCATGTTGCTACATAGGGTGTCAACAATTGTCTCCACCTGGACATCCTTTACCTTGTTCACCAGTGGACCAAGACTACAACCAGCAAGTGACTTGCTGTACAAGACTAATATGTAAACAAAATGTATAATGCATGCTGAAGCAGAAACATTTCTGCAATATATATGTAAATTTTGTGTAAATATTTTTAACAGTTCCATAATGGGAACCCAATAAATGAAGTGACCCAACTCTACAGGAAACAGTGTAATGTCACTTATAAGCCGCCGCTCGCGATAGCGAGAGCGGCTTAGTGCATCGGAGCTGTCCATCTGTTTGTTTGTTTGTCTGTCGCCAAAATGCAAAAAAATGCGATTTTCTCAAAAAATAAGCACTTTAGAGCTATGGGGCCCGATTCTCAAAAGTTACTTAGTAAGAATTAGGCTTAAGATTTTCCTAAGACAAACTTAGGAAAAACTTAGAACAATTCCTGATTCTCAGAAGTTCTTAGGAAAAACTTAATTATAAAAATACTTAGGAAACCTAACACCCTGTCATAGGAAAAGTTAGGAAAAAGTTGAGAAAAATTTACGAAATGCAAAAAATGTTATAAGAATTGAATTTAAAATTTTCTTAAGTATTTCTTAGGAATTCCTAACTCCCTGACTTAGGAAAAACTTATGCAAAACGTAGGACAAACTTAAGAAAATCTTACGAATTTTTGAGAATAGGGCCCATGGTCTTTATTGACAACCTATAGGAAGTCGTACATGGGCTTTTCAAAGAACCCATTATTGGATCCATATAATCCAAGTTGGCTGAGATCCGCTATCTTGAAAATCGACATGACATCATTTTTTAAATTCTGCCAAGGGTGGTTTGATTTGGATACAATTTTGGAGACTTGTGCAGAATGACATGTCGACTGCGGTGATGTGGTCGAAATCGAAACCAGACGTAGAAATCAAATATGGTGGACGTTTGGACAAATTCAATGGCGCATCATCACAGAGCCACGTATCACATTGCAGGGTGTTGCCACTTGGTAAATTCACTGTCACAATTCCAGAGCCACATGCCACATTGCAGGGTGTAAGAATTCCATCAGCCATATTGAAAATCGTTCTTCACCATATTTTATTTTTTTTTGGTTTTTAATGCAGTTTAGGCTTTGACGAGTGGTGGCTTTGGTACTGTCTCCGGTACACTTGTTATGTTACAGTTTGTTGATTAACATGCTTTTCACGAATGAAGGACAAATAGTCAATTAAACACCGTCAAGAAAAGGTATGGAGTACAAAACGTATTTGTACAGAGTTTTCTAACAAGAAGTGTGCAGTCAGTTTTGTGAGAGATCTTTCACGCAAGATTGACGCAACGAACTCGATCTCTCGGAAGGCCGGGACAGAATATTGAGCATGTAGCTGAATTGATACACCCTATCTCTGGGACTTTTGCTGGACCCAGGTTTGTCTTCCTGACTGCGGTCAGGAAGACAAACCTGGGTCCAACAAAAGTCCCAGAGATAGTGAAAAGTTGACAGGAATATCCATTATCCGCAGTTCTGTGCAATGAATCGCTAAGAGAGATCTGCAGTTGTTGTGTCTTGCCATTATGACATAATGATTTTGCGGTACTTTATGTCTGTTGTAATATTTTTTGAACTAACTGGTGACATATTAATTTGGTTTGAGCTTCAATATATGTAGCACAGAATTCCAGGTCACAGGGTACATTATTTGTACATGTAAACAAATACAGCAGCAATATAAACAGAATAATAGGGGGGGGGGGCAGTTTTTTGGCCCACCCTGTAGTTAATCTTAAAATGAACTGTTTAATAACTGACATGTTAATCCAGTTGTACAAATTTGTGTGCAGGTGGACTGTGGATAGCACATCAAGATTGTTGACAACTGAGTTTAGTATTAACTATAAGATGACAAGGCATTAGACGATTATATTATTTATCACCATTTGTTTTTTACCACGTGATGCTCATGTAATGCTGTGCATAAGCACAGACTATGCTATCGCAAGCTGTCCGTCCGTTTGTCAGTCTGTCCATCACATACCAGTATGCAGGTATGTATACACAAAGAATATGTATACTGTCATGTATACATAGAGAATTTTCTTATGAATCAACTGGAGAAAGAATTCTTAACATCAGTCCACATTTGCCAAAGTTATTATCAAACATCAAGTGACTTACTTTTTTGAGACACAGTGTAAGTACTAGGGTCGCAATGACCGAGTAACTTACGTCCTTCAGCGAATCGCTAATTATGTAACAGGGACGGAGGCAGCAGGATCACAAACAACGCTGTATTATGCTAAACTAATTCAACAAAATTATGATTTTTCTTCTATTTGTGCTTATGCTATTGTAAACTAAAGCATTCATTTTACTGAAATGAGCAGCACGTTTCTTATTTCTGGTTAAATTAGTCAACACACTGTGCATTTGCAGCTTTAAACTAACCCTCTTCAATGACAGTTTCATCGACACTACACAGAACTAACATGTTCTCTTTAAAATAGCTGCCATATAAGCCTAATGCAAAAAATAATTCAAAGTCATACAACTTGGTACTACACACACGATCATGTTGCCACTATCCTAGTATCCTTTACCTTTTTAATGCTTTTACAAGTAAAAATGGTAATAAAACTGCAAATATTAATGTTGAAAACTTCCACAGGCATTTAAGTACAGTTGTAATGGCTCAGAATCACATCTCTAAAACAGCAAATATCACTTCTGCCACTTTTGATAGAAAAAAAAGTGACAATACTATTGCAGCAATTGACATTTCAGCAAATATCTCCAAAACGGTAAGTTGCAGCGTTACGTGTCAATTAGCGCTTAACATCAGCTCAACGGGAGCTTTATAAAATGTATGGCATGAGACGGTAACCCGTGGGGAGTCCCCTATAATGAAAAATATGTATTTTTTGCCCAGGGACAGTTATCTCAGACCAATCAGTATGAAATTTTGCATGACAGTAGAGCTCTCCTGGCAATGGGTTTCTCCACTTTTGGTGGAATCTCCTTGTCTGCATATAAGGGGGTCAAAAATGTTTTTTGGACAATATGTCTTTGGCATAATGTCATCGGTTTCTGTCATAAACAAGATCCACAGCCACGCGTCAGTGGATCTTGTTCTTGTTAGTAGTGCGAGACGGTCGACCGCACATGTGTTATAAGCTATACTGGACCATCCAAATGTTGGTCACACGCAACGATCCAGCAGTGACCAATGCCAAAACCAGATATTCGTCGAGAATCGCGATTTTTTCTTGCATCACCTGCATTCGATGGCACCATTAATTTTAATAGTTTTGAGTAGGCTGGATAGAGGCACACAATCAGCGACAGATGTTGCCCTTGAAAAGTGAGTGGGGTTTTGCACATAGTTTTACTGCCAGTCGCTTGCATTTGCATCTTGTTATTATCTTTACCGGTATAGCGCAGCCATGCCGGTATTGGTTTTACTCAGTAGTCGAAAAACAGGTTTTTTGCCCTGCAGGGGCGACACATTGCCCCGATAAACGTGAAATTTGGCACACTCCCCGTGCCAAATTTCACGTTTATTGGGACAGAAATGTGGGAATACAGCCCCCCAAACTGTCAAAATTTCGAATTTTGGCCATAAATTTGCCCCTCAGGGATCACTCGTTTGCATAATATTTACGAAATTCTCAGATTTTATACGCATCTATAAGTAGCTTTTAAGTTTTTAATTTGGTCGCTTTCGGGGGACAAACAACCAAGTTATTAGCATTTTCCCGTGGTGGAGGCATTTTCCCTAAAATTTTCAATAGCCCCTAGCGGCGAAACTACTGATCAAATCAAAAAGTTAGGGGGTGCAAAAATGGTACGGACCTCCTCTATCACCATGCCAAGTATGGTGGGGATCGTGGGTCGCGTGCCGTCTGTAGACGAAAAAGTGTGATGTTTTTTTTGTGTGTCTGTTTGTTTGTCACGCTTTGGAATTACAAAGTTTGTGATAACGGAAACGCTATAAAGCAGTATTATTATCAAAACAATTATGGTGTCATTCTATGCAGGAACGTTTGTAGTTGTGCACTTACACTCAACTTTTTCTGTGGACCCCCAAAATTTTTCCACAGGGGCAAATTTATACCAAAAATTGTGATTTTTCGCGATTTTTGCAGCTGTATGCCCACATTTTAAAGCCAGAACAGTGAAATTTGGTATGACGATGCGGACCTGGGACTCCCTCCACCAAGCCAAATTTTGTAAAAATCGCTTAAGGGGGTATACCCCTTTTGGGCAAATTTATACCAAAAAATGCCAATTTTGGCGATTTGGGGGCTGTAGGCCCACATTTTTAAACTCACGGTGGTGAAATTTGGCATGAGTGTGCGAAACAGGTAATCTCTCTCACAAGCCAAATTTGGTAAAAATCGCTGAAGGGGGTATACCCCTTTTGGGCAAATTTATTCCCAAAATTACCAATTTCAGTGATTTTGGCATTTTAAGGGTGACAACAGTTAAATTTAGCGTGAGGCTGCGGACCTGGGACTCCCTCCCCTGTGCTTAATTTTATTAAAAATCGCTTAAGGGGGTATACCATTTTTGGGCAAATTTATACCACAAGTTACCAATTTTAGCGATTTGGGGGGCTTGTAAGCCCACATTTTAAGAGTGACTGCGGTGAAATTTGGCGTGAGGGTACGGACCTGCGACAAATTACCCCGCGCTTAATTTTGTAGAAATCGCTGGGGGGATTTGTCCCTTAGGGGAAAATTATTACCAAAAAATCCAAATTTTCGTGATTTTTAGCTACTTAAGCAAACATGTCTACCCATAATGTTACAATTGTACTTATAGGAATGGTGGGACTTAAGAATCCATTAACGAAACAAAATTTCGTCAGAATCGCTCAAGGGGCCTGCCGGTATTGCATTGCCTCACGGAGGTGATGCATATTGATTTCTAGTTATTATTGTTATTACCGATATTACTGCTACTACTACTACTATTATTATTATTTTATCCTCGGTAGTTATATTCCAGTGAAAATTTAGAAATTAATGTAAAGAGAAATATTTGAGTGGGAACTACTCCGCGTGGTCAAGAGGAACAGACCCATTATGAATTACATAAATTATGCATTATCAAACTTACCATTTAACAGCCAAATTCTGAACTTCACCATTTTTGTCTTCTAGCAATTTCAACAGCATTTTAACCACCTAAAACAACACAGTATAGCACAGAACAAGATACAAAACTATCTGTTAAAGTCAGTGCATGTACAAAATACTGACCTATCCCAGTACCTGGACATACAAAAATATTTAATTGCTGATGACGATTTTCTACAACAAGACAGTGATTTAAACGAGGACAGTTATTCTAAACCACGTGATTTTTGGTTTTTCACTACATGGCAATGCACCACATTCAACGATTTCTGGAAATGACAGACATATTCACATATGGTACCATTCTGTAACCTGCCTTATGCAACCCACTGCACTGGACAAAAACAGCAAACAATGTCACCTACCACATTTTCTTAATTATACGCAAGCCTTATCAAACAAGAAACTCAGATGTTGTAGAAACACTGCATATATATATACACGAGGGGCATTCAAAAAGTTCGTAGCTTGACACAGTTAACAATGGAATATGCACATGTTAGCTTGTAACTTTTCAACATAGTCCCCTCCAACAGAAATGCACTTGGTCCAGCGTTTCTGCAAAGCCTGGATCCCATTGTAGAAGAATTCTTGATCTTGGTCCTCTAACCAGCCACTTGCAGTGTAGA
>Ga0209339_1000268_pt1 | contig 19491 bp, 14 predicted proteins | sample OlaalgELextract3_FD_187376 | JGI IMG/M metagenome (GOLD analysis project Ga0209339, IMG submission 187376) | Olavius algarvensis symbiont microbial communities from Tuscany, Italy - Type A ELBA extract 3 (SPAdes) (version 2) | ecosystem: Host-associated > Annelida > Digestive system >... | reverse complement strand
AGAGGCGCTCAGTCATTAGTCCCTTCTTGAACCACTGATAACAGATGACGTACCACTGCATGTTCTGGTAGGCCATTAACGGCTCTGTTTGCACGCGCCGCTAAACTATGCTTGGGGCCTACGGCGCGAGGCACGCTAGGGCTAAGCCGTCCGTCATGCAGTGGGTATTAGCCGTCAGAGAAACAGTGGTTATAAAGCCGAGCAGAATAAATATCGTGGCACAAGCCCCCTACCTCTTATCCCCCCCGTTCCCTTCCTTAGCCCTTATACACACCCCTCTCTTTTTGTGGGCTCTGATTAGGTTGCAGGCAAGCGGACTGGCGGAGTCCATTACGAGAAAAAAGATTGGTCGCACAGCATCTGCACTTCACACACATCGTCACGCAAGTCTGGTTTCGCGCTACACTACACTTGTCCCATTCCTGAAGTTGTGCATTGGGCCAGACTTCTACGCAGGATTCAGCCAGGGCTGTTTGACATGGCTTTAAAAAACCTAGGTTTTTTAGGTTTTGTAAAAAACCTAAAAAACCTAAGAAGTCCGAATTTAGGTTTTTTAGGTTTTTTTGAAATTAAAAACCTAATGTCCAATTTAAGTTTTTAAGCTTTTTTCACTTATTATGCAACTTATTTAATAGAAATGTTATCCAACTTTCCAATTAATATGAATTGCATTTTTTTGCGTTCACATGGCCGAATCTTTGCAGTCAGCTCTTCCATGGTCATACATATATATTTGTCTGTGGCACAGTGTAAATAATTAATAAAAAAAATTAACAGTTTAAAAAAGGTGTGTAAGGACGACAGTCATGAACTTGCAGAACTAAAACAGCAAAAATCAAAAAGGCTGATATTACTTTTGCAGCACATTGCCATAACGTCAATGTGCTCCTAAGTAATATTAGCCTTTTTGATTTTTGCTGTTTTAGTTCTGCAAGTTCATGACTGTCGTCCTTACACACCTTTTTTAAACTGTTAAGTTTTTTTCATTAACATTTGCTGTTTTTCTTACTCGTTTATCATTACCTTATCACATCTAAGATACTGTGATAGTGCTTTTCAAGATCTCATCAGGTTCAATATCTGCCGTAGTACACCAAATTTTGTCAAAATCGGATAATATTTTCACGGAGATATGGTGATTTAACGATTTTCAAAATGGCGGCCGTCCGCCATCTTGGATTTTAAATATTTGCAGATTTTGACATTTAGCCCTTGTGGACATGCCGTTCTGCTTCCTCATACAAAATTTCGCTGAAATCGGACAATCGGTCGATGAGTTATGGCCAAAAAAGTGATTTTCAAGATGGCGGCCGCCACCATCTTGAATTTTTAAAAATTCAGTTTTTGGTCACGTGAACAGAATCAGATTCAACATTTGCTGTAGTGTACCGAATTTCATCAAAATCGGACGATTTTTCACTGAGATATGGTGATTTAACGATTTTCAAAATGGCGGAGTCCATTACTAGAAAAAAGATTGGTTGCGCAGCATCTGCACTTCACACACATCGTCACGCAAGTCTGGTTTCACGCTACACTACACTTGTCCCACCCCTGAAGTTGTGCATTGGGCCATACTGCTACGCAGGCGTTAGCACTAGTACATGAAGGGAGCACGTACCACTTTGCAAAAAGAAAGAAAGAAAGCTTTAGAAATGTGTGCGTGCGTACTAAATGGCGTTGTGGGTAAAATTTGATTTTCTCACAGTGCACTGTTTCTATGCGTCGCACTCAGTACAGCGAGAGTGGCATATTGCGATAAACCGCATCGTTGCATCGTTGGTTGGTTGGTAATTGGTTCGTCACGTTCGTTAATTGTGGTTAATTTATGTGCCGTAATACCTCAGGAATTCAAAATCGTCAAACTTTGCAATTTTTTGTAATAAATTTTCTCTTAAGTGGCACATCCCCTTAAACGATTTCTACATAATTTGGCATTGGGAAAGAGTTCCAGGTTTGCTCCCTCACGCAATATTTCTCCGTCGTCGCTTTAGAATTGTGTGCTTAAGCCCAAAATCGTTCAGAATTGGTAATTTTTGGTATACATTTGCCATAACGGGCAAATCCCCTTAACAATTTTTTAAATACAAAATTAGCCACGGGAAGAACGTCCACCGGTCTCTCGCCGCAAATTTCACACCAGTGGCTTTGGAAATGTGGGGGTGCGTACTAGATGGTGTTGTGGGGAAAATTTCGTTTCCCCGCAATGTTTCTACCCGTCTCACTCACTACAGGTAGAGGGGCATATTGCGATAAACCATGTCGTTACGTCGTTGGTTGGTTGGTTGTTTCTTGTTGCTTCGTAACGTTCGTGAGTTGTGGCTAATGGTATGTCGTAGGCCTATAGTTACTATTGAACACTAATAGGAACTCAAAATCGTCCAACTTTACGATTTTTGTAATGTTTGCCCCTAAGTGCCCATCCATTTTAAGCCATTTTTACAAAACATGGCATTGCGAAAGAGTCCCAGGTCTGCTCCCTCACGCACAATTTCACCGTTGTCACTTTAGAATTGTGGGCGTAACCTTCAAAATCGTTCCGCATAAACTTGCCATAAGAGACAAATCACCCTAACAATTGACATCGGGAAGGGAGTCCTCGCTGCCTGTCTTTTCATTCATGCGACGTTTTGCGTGATTGCCACAGGGGCGTCTCCAGGGCAAACACAAAATGAAGGCCCCGGAAGCCCATATCTGGCACCATGGAAGCCCATGACCCGGGTGACTCGTGAACCCGTTTCGAAGTCAAAAGATCAAAGGTCAAGGTCACCGGGCCGACTACAGCTGACACACTAAATGTGCCATATCTTCCGAACGCGAAGGCCTACGAACTTCAAACTTGGTAGACGGACGGAGCCTAGATTTGCGAAAGTCACCATATTAATCCTTCTACTTAGAGCAGCCTTGAGCGACTAACCAAAATACTCAACAACACGAGGCATCGCGTGGCCTCTCTGCGATAGCTGAGCTTCTTGTTGAAGTGAGTTGACCACGTGTTCTCGCCAACTCCGTCACTGTTACATAAGTAGCAATTCGCCATCGTGAGGTCGTTGCTACCAGGGCTACATGTAGATTGTCTACCTATGGGCCTACTCATCCACCATCGTACCAATTTCCAATTCCTTGCTCGATTAATTTCGTGATATGGGAGTTCAAAAATTTAAAACAGTGGGGGTTCCTTATACCGTAGATGCCCATAGCAGAAAAATTTATACATGCTGCCCTGGAATCTGTAAATGCCGACCAGCACACCAAATCTCAACTTCCTAGGTTGATTAGCTTCGGATTTACTGAGAGGGGGTTCCAAAATAAAAGTGGGGGCTACTGATCTCCACAGACACCCCAGCGGACAAATTTTTGCATGTTGCCATAGTACGCGCAAATGCCTACCAAATTTCAACTTCCTAGCTCCATTAGTTTCGGAGGTATGAAGGGGTCCCAAAATAAAAATTGGGGGCTGTTAATCTCTCCAGACGCCCCCTAGCGGACAAATTTTTACATGGAACTATGGTACTTGCAAATGCCTAGCAGCATACCAAATTTCAGCTTCGCTCTATTAGTTTCCGATATAAAGATGGGGTCCCAAAATTTAATGTGGGGGCTACTAGCCCCCTGGCATACCCCGTACGCTGAAACGTTTATGTCTTCTCCAAGTAATTGGAAAAATCAAACAGTCTGCCAAATTTCAGTGTCGTATGCATTATGCAGTTATGCGAATATGTATTTCCCTCAGGCTTTCTATTATATGTACCAAATAATGGGTTTTGAGGGTGAAGGTGTGAAAATACTGTGTTCTAACCCCCAAAAGGCACTACCCTGCGTGAATACGCGTCTGTTGGTGTATCGCATGTCGAAACCGGTTCAACGGCCTGAGCTCTAGGTCCGTGGAAAAATTTTGCGTACAAACAAACAAACAGACAAACAAACAAAAATTGAGTGGTAACTTTGACTATATGGGGAGAAGTAACCCCTGGGGCGATCTGGACCAAATGTGGCGTGTGGGCAGATATGGTGGAAGTAATTGCGTAGTATTTGGTGACTGTCGGTTAAGGGGTGTGGGTGAGGTGAGAGGGGTAATTTTGCCTTCTCCCATTGACTTCAGGTATCGCCCTTACAACACTGACTACCGTGTGACCGTGTGATAAAGCAATCTCCATTAACGTGTACGACGTTGATAGCGGTTAGGGTCAGGAATATGGATTAGGTTAGTTTTCTAAAAATTCCTTGCCTTATGGGGGCGTCGAATGCAAGGGGTATGAAAACAGCACGATTTTCGACCAATATCTCGCTTTATCTCTGAAATGATGCAAGATAGAGCCATAGTTACTATAGAAAGCGAATAGGAGACCGCACCCAAGCTTTCGAACGGCACCAATGACCTTGAGTGATCTCTAACCCAGATTTCGCCCCCACTTAGCCGATCACGCCCAAAATTTCGTGAACGTTGTCGGCCCTTGACATGTGCATGTACTGACTTTTGTCCGGATTGGCTGCGGTTTGCCGGACTTATTCCGGAAAGAGTCCAAAAAAGTGAATACAATATAGGCTTTCAGCCTACAAAAATAGAAGCTATAATAAAACAAAGGAAAACACAAAGGAAAACAAACAGCGAACCCAAAAAAAACTACCGGTATTTAAACTGTCACGACTAAAAGTCGAAAGGCATTTGTAACCCAAGAAACGAATCAATAAACCCAACACTATGGGTACTGGCGTCGGAGAGCCAGTTCCGGCGTGATAGGCTCTTCTGGTTGTGACGCATAGCCACTTAGTGAACTATGGAGAAAGAAAAGATAAAATCCAGCACTGGTTGACAACAGGAATCCAGTCATCAAAATCTTGCTCTAAATCTTATAATGCGCACTGCCGGTCAACCGCCAAGGGATCACGATCCCTGGCTTAGTTGGACAACGACCGTTAAACCGGGTATGTGTGCACTGTGCTTTTTACCGCGCGATGTCATGCATAGCGCGGACTATGCTGTCGCAAGATGTTTGTCTGTCTGTCCGTCACACGCCGGTATTCTGTCACAACAGTTCAGTGTGTCACCACAGTCGAGTATATAGGCACACCATGCTAGTTATTGCAGCACCAAACGTCATGGCAGTATTCCGACGCAGACATCTAACGGGGGCGTCGTTGAATGCAGAGCAGGTATGAAGAAATCGCGATTTTCGACCAATGTCTCGCTATCAGAAATGACACAAGATACGGCCATTATAGAAGTCGAATAGGAAACCATGCACAAGCTTTCGAATGGTACATTTCAACGGTCTTGAGTGATTGATCTATATAACCCAGATTTCAAGGTCACGATATTGTTCAACGTCAAATAACCCGAAATTTTGGGCGTGATCTTGAAAATCGGGGTTAGGGATCGTTCAAGGTCGCTGAATATGGCGCCATTCTATAGCTATACTTACAATGGCCGACCAATAGGAAGTCGTATGCGATCTATCGAAAGGCACCATGTTTAATGACCTTGAACAACCCCTAACCCCGATTTCAAGGTCATGCCATTATTTGACTCTGGATAAAAAAAACCGGCTAAAGATACGGCCATAATTGCCATAGAAGACGAATAGGAAACAGAACCCAGGCTTTCAAATGGTACAATTGTCAATGATCTTGAGTAACCCTTATCCGAGATTTCAAGGTAATGATATTATTTAACGTCTAATAACTTGAAAATGGTATAAGATAGAGCTATACTTACAATGAAAGACCAATATGATCTATCGAATGGCGCCATATTCAGCGACCTTGAACGATCCCTAACCCCGATTTTTCAAGATCACGCCCTTATTTGACGCTGAATAACTCAGAAACGGTACGAGATACAGACGCAGTTTTAATAGACATGATCCGGACATGGCCTACGCGCCTGTTTCAAAGGTGTCATTTCAAATGACCTTCAGTGATCTTGAGTGACTTATTGAAATATTTAATGACACGAAGCATCGTGCGGTCTCTGCGACAACTGAGCGTTTTGTTACTGATTGTAGTATAACTGATAATGGTATACTTCCTAATCAAGTCCAATCTCCCTGCCCGGAAAGCCATTCAATAAGTCATTATTCAGCATCTAAAAATTAGGGGAGAAACGCCTAGGCCGCAACCTGCTGCTTTAAAGGGGAGGCCGTGAGGAGTAGAGAATTGGGAGTGACGGATCGGACAGGCGTCGGGCCCCCCTTTACATTTGGCACACCCCCCTCCCCAAGGCCTTAATCCGGCCCTGGATGCGCGGTTCGACAGACCGTGTATGACTTTCTATCCACATTTCCACATTTATTTTATTGACATCACGAAGTACAATCATAGTATCAATGAACACAAATAGAATATGATATCAAATGGGTGGCTAAAGAAGGGAAAAATCCCTGTTAATATAGCCAACCAATTCACAGAAAATATGTTTACAAATAAATCAGCACAGTAAAACAGAATAGAAGATTATTTCTTAATAATAAACTAATACAACAAGAGAAAAATAAACAAATCACACATACACATCTAGTAGGGAGGATTTAACTGATCTTGTAAATGAATGAAAATTATTTATTGCTTTAATTTCAGAGGGTAATGAATTCCATATACGAGGACCACTATGTCTGAGTGTTTTTAAGCGCTTGGCAGTTCTAATAGATGAAATATGATAATCCTGTAAATGCCTCGTGTTATAGGAATGAACAGCAGAATTAATTTGAAAATATGTTACAAGGCTAGATGGCAATAAATTAAAAGTAACCTTAAACATGAACTGAGAAACTTGTAATGTATAAATATCAAAAATAGTAAGTACATGCAAATTTTTGAAATACGGAGCAGTATGTGTGAGATATTTTAGTTTACATATATTTCTAACAGCACGTTTTTGAATAATAAAGAGTGAATTAAGTTTAGAGTGATTGCAATTAGCCCAAACTATTGCACAATACTGCAAATACGGTAGAATAAGGGTGTTATAGATATTTAAAAGAATGCTTTGAGGTAGGCGATACTTTAGCTTATTCAAAATGCCACATGTTTTACTAATCTTACCTATGATAGTTTCCACGTGATCTGACCAGGTTAAATGCTCATCCAAATGTACACCAAGAAACTTGGCAGACCGTACTTGTTTTATAGGCATATCATTAATTAATATTTGATTTACCAGATTATTATGATCATAACATTTTTTAGGGCTCACGAAAAATACAAAATTTGTTTTATTTATGTTTAATGACAGTTTATTAACTTGAAACCATTCACTGATAAGTTGCAGCTCGTAATTAATATTGCAAATAAGGTTATTTAAATTATGATCAGCCACAAAAATATTAGTGTCATCTGCGAATAATATTAAATGGGACTTTTTGGCAACATGACAAATGTCATTTATGTATATTAAGAATAACAACGGTCCAAGAATTGAGCCTTGAGGGACTCCACACGTGATGGGGAGACGGGAAGATGAATATCCATTAAAATGTACATACTGATAACGATTGAAAAGATAAGATTTAAACCATTCATAGGATACTCCACGAATACCGTTATTTGACGTTGAATAATTTCGTGACCTGAAATCGGGGTTAGAGCTCACTCAACGTCATTGAAACCGTTGCCATTCAAAAGCTTGGGTGCGGTTTCCTATTCGCCGTGTATTTCTATAGTAATTATGGCCGTATCTGTAGCCGTTTGTGACCTTGAAAACAGGGTTAGGGTTCGTTCAAGGTCATTGGAAATTACACCATTTGATAGATCGTACACGAGTTCCTATTCGCTTTCCACCGTAACTATGGCGCTAGCCTATATCTTGTATCGTCTGCGTGATATAGCGACTTATTAGTCGAAAATCGCGAAATTTTTATACCTTACCTGTATTTAGCGCCCCCTCAGGGGGTGACCCCGTCGGAATTTCGTAAAGATGTTTGATGCTGATAAAACTAGAATGATTGGACTACCGTGTGGTGAAAAAAACTATGACAATATGTTAAGCCGTTTTCATCTAATACCGGAACGTTACGGACAGACATATTTGCTATATCTAGAGTGGCGGGGCTACCCGATGGTGAAAAAACTTTGAGGATATGTATGACCGTTTAGACAGAATACCGGCGTGTGTCAGACAGACGGACAGACAGGGACGGACGGACAGGTAGACATCTTGCCACGGCATAGTCCGCGCTATGCATACACGTCGCGCAGTAAAAGTCTTTGCATTCGAATTGCACCACGAAGTAGCCGTCTGTTGCATGACAATGGAATGCATACAGGTACGTGGTATGCGCGGTCCGCTTGCCCGCGGTCACACCTGCTCTGGCTAGACCGCGGTGACTACAGGCCAGCGATGACCAGCAGCGGCAAGCATTACGTAATCGCGCGAAATGCAATGCAGCAGCAGCAGCAGTAGCAGCAGTAGTTTATTTGCATGACATGACAGCAAACATAATAACAAGAGAAATAAGCCAAAAGAAGCATGCAAACAAGTTCCTCAAAGAAGTTGAAAACTTATAGATAGAGGACCTTAATTGCAAATGTATCTAAAACTCACAACATGTATCATACTAATAACAGTAACCAACTCAAAATACAGTCGTCAAAATCAACAACACATGTCATGCATAAACAGTAAGTGAATTAAGCTAGCAGTACATTTTTACCGCGCGATGCGATGCATAAGCGCGGTCTTTGCTGTCATGCAGTGTCTGTCCGTCACGTTCGTGGATCACGTCAAAACGAATAAACATATCTTCGAAATTTTTTCACCATCGGGTAGCGACACCATTCTAGTTTTTCCAGCCCAAAGGGGTGCCGATATTCTGACGGGAACCCCCCCTAACGGGGGCGTCGAATGCAAGGGGGTATGATAAAATGACCATTTTTTCACAAATATCTCGCTGTATCTCAGAAATGGTAATAGTTAGATTGGCACATGCAGCGAGACAATTTGTAAGCATCGAATTTTCTTTCCATCCATACAACATTTAGCGTGATTGCCCCATGGGCGTCCCCATGGGAAACAAAAATGTGGTAAAAATAGCGATTTTTGGACTTACGCATTGACATAAGCATCGTATAACTCGGAAACTGTTGAAGACAGAGGGGTACATGCTGCGAAGGGTTTGGCAAGCATTGAATTGTCTTTTCATACATGCAACATATTGCGTGATAATCGCAGGGGCGTCTCCAGGGGAAACAAAAATGTGGGCTGCTGTACGTGAAAATGGCGTTTTTGCACGTGTGGTACGAATATCTGGGAAACTGTTGAAGATAGATGGGTACATGCTGCGAGAGAATTTGTAAGCATCGAATTCACTTTCCATCCATACAACATTTAGCGTGATTGCCCCAGGGGAGTCCCCAGGGGAAACAAACATTTGGTAAAAATAGCGATTTTTGGACTTACGCATTGACTTAAGCATTGTATAACTCGGAAACTATTGAATATAGATAGGTACGTGTTGCGAGGGGTTTGGCAAGCATTGAACTGTCTTTCCATCCATGCAACATATTGCGTGATAGTCGCAGGGGCGTCTGCAGGGGAAACAAAAATGTGGGCTGCGGTACGTGAAAACGGCGATTTTTAACTGTTGTAAATTACAGATTTTTTGCTGCCATAATAGATTCATTCATGTCTAATTAACCGTCTGTAGCATATGAACGTGAACTTCTTGTCTACGTATTCTGACAAAAAGTCCTGCCATACCTCAACAACTTTACAAACCAGCATCGCGCGGTTTGTCAGCGATAGCTGAGCTTCTTGTTATAATAACGTTTAAAACTATGGATACTATTTGATGACCTTAATTTCATATCAAGAGAATTCCATAACACGGGACCTGCAATACGTATAGTATTTTTAGCAAACTTGTGCGATGTACAGTTATATGATAGTCATTAGCATGTCTTGTAGCATATGGGTGAATAGTTTCATTTAAACAAAACACTGCAGAAAAATACGATGGCAGTAAACCTTTGTAAATCTTATACATGAAACAAGCAACCTGAAGCTTATGAAGTTCCTCAATTTTTAGTATGGACAATCTCTGGAATAGAGGATGGCACACCGATGGGAATTAGTAATAATCCGAATAGCCTTTTTTTGTGAGATAAACAATTTTTGCAGTAGTACTGTATTTTTTACAGCCCATACAACGTTACAATATTCATAATAAAGATTAACGAAAGTAAAGTACAAGGATCTCAATATATGGTCAGGCAGTTTATTTTTGACATATTTCAAAATACCAATGGTTTTACTGACTTTACTGTTGATCAGCGGGTGATATCACAAGAAGCTCAGCTGTCGCAGAGAGACCGCGCGACGCTTCTTCTCATTGAATATTTTGTTACTCAAGATCATTCGAAACGACTTGGTTGACTAGGGCGTGAGTAAGTCCCTATTACTATTCCATTGAAACTATGTCTGTATATCGTACCGTTTATGAGATATTCAGCGTCAAAAATGGTGTGACCTTGAAAACGGGGTATAGGGGTCGTTCAAGGTCATTGAAAATGGCGCCGTTGATCGGCCATTGTAAGCATAGCTCTATGTTGTACCATTTTTGAGTTATTTGACGTTATATAGCGCCGCTTACACGAGTCAGACTCGTGACCAGCAGCGCTTTACAATCTCGGAAGTGGCAGCTAATTGGCATGAGCCAATGGTGCCGCAGCGCATTATGTGGCCATCCATTACCCGCGCTAACGGACAATTGAACCTACGGTGCAGCTAGCAGACACACCATCGCCCCAATCAGCCATACTAGGCCTTCACCGCGTAGCCGTAGCTACTACTCATTTCCCGTCCCCTTGAGGGTAGGAGGCTGAGATGGCCTGAGCACACAGTATACATAGGTTAGCAACTTGCTGAAGGTTGCTTGCAGAGGACCGGGTGTGACTCGAACCCGCAACCTCTCGGTTACGAGGCCGACTACATCACTGCACCCGTGACCTTGAAATCTGGGTTATAGATTATAGAAGGTCATCCAAACTGGTACCATTCGAAGGCTTGGCTGTTGTTTCCTACTCGCCTTCTATAGTAACTATGGCCGTTACTGTATGATTTTGTCCACTGTTTGCTGCTTCGGCGTAATAATAAATATATATCTTTAACTGTTTATGAGATACTCGGCGACTGATAGCGCTTTGTACGGCAGGATGGGGCAAGATATGTTGAAGGGTTCCGCAGTCTATCAAGTAGGATTGAGGGACGTTTTGGTGGTAAGAGTTAGATCATGTAAGCTAGCAGCTGTCCTCATGACAAATTTTGTAAAAAAAAGTTTTGCTTAGTTTCGATCTGCGGTCACTGAACGACTGCAAATCAGACAAGTAACGCAGAGATGAGTATGGCATGAAACTAGCATCACCATTAACATTATTCTCAGAGCACGTTTCTAGATTGACTCGAACTTAAAGCATTGGGAAGTAGGGAGATTATGATTCCAAACAACACAAGCATACTCAAGCACAGGTCTGACAACTGTTATGTACAAGAAGCTCAGCTATCGCAGAGAGGCCGCGCGATGCTTCGTGTCTGTATAGCTCCAATACAAAACGTCGAGCGCAGTCTTTTATTATTAGTTGTTTCGGCTTCAGATATACCACTGCGTAGAATTAAATTATTTTCTGTTCTCTTCTCTTCGGCGTATTCGTCCATGCTGCAGGCCGTAACAAACAAACATTCGCTGGTGAGTCGCCGACTGTGCGATCTACACTGCATGATCGTCGGTAACTGTTTTTGTCACTTCGTAGTTCGCACGTCCAGCAATCGATCGATAGCCAGAGGTGCGTGGCCGATTGTGTCATATACTCAGCTTTGTCGTCGGTAATGTTTTTGGCACTTCGCACGTCCACCAATCTTCTATAGCCAGCTATTATACCATGCAAAATCGCGATTTCTGCCTATACTTCACCTGCATTCGACGCCCCCGTTAGTGGGGTTCCCGTCGGAATATCGCCACCCCGTTTGGTATGGAAAAACAAGAATGGCTTGGCTACCCGACGGTGAAAAAATTTCGAAGATATCTTTATTCGTTTTGGCGCAACTCACGAACGTGACAGACACACAGACGGACAGACACCGCATGACGGCAATAGCCGCGCTTATGCACAGCATCGCGCGGCAAAAAGTAACGTAAATCATCTGCTGAGAGGCCAGCATGTTTTTGCCGCGCGATGCGATGCATAAGCGCGGCCTATGTCGTCATGCGGTGTCTGTCTGTCTGTCTGTCTGTCTGTGTGTCTGTCACGTTCGTCAGTTGCGTCAAAACAAATAAAGATATCTTCAAATTTTTTTCACCGTCGGGTAGCCAAGCCGATGATTTAGTTTCAGTAGCCTTTAGTAACAGATGATTTAGTTTTTTTCATGCCAAACGGGATGGCGATATTCCGACGGGAAACCCCCTAACGGGGACGTTGAATGCAGGTGGGATAGGCAAAAACGCTGCATACAGGTCTACAGTGTTATCAACCGTACGAGTCGCGAAGTGTGAAAAATAAAGCTGCGACGGACGGCGGCGAGCGTCGAGCACACCGCGACGTCCGTCGTCCGTTGTTCGCACAAGACGACGACGAAGTGTTTGTGACGGGCTCGACGTTATACGCCGGAGACGGAGGTCAACCCCCCTCCCGGACACAACCCCCTTGGTCATAACCCCGTTTTCTGCTACCGTAGGTAACAGGAGGCCGAAGTTATGGTTGGAAGCCTGGCGGAGACACCATTCTCGATCCCTTGACATACAGTGAGCGATGGAAATGTTGCCTTTGAAAAGGGGATATTGCACATAGTTTCAACTGCATCCCCGCGTTCGTCGTATATGCATCTTCCTGACGGTCAGCTATGTGTATTGTACTTAGAGATCGAATGGTTCACAGCACACGATGAAGCAAGATATTGGCCGAGAATCGCGATTTTTGCCTATCTCACCTGCATTCGACGGCCCCGTTAAAAGGGGAGGGGTGATTCCCGCCGGAATATTGCCATAACGTTTGGTATGGAAAACCTAGAATGATGGCTACCGGATGGTGAAAAATTGTAGGATACGTTTGTTCGTTTCGACAGAATACACGAACGTGGCAGACAGACAGATGGACAGACAGAGACGATGCGACGGGATAGCCCACGCTTATGCAGAACATCGCTCGGCAAAAATGGTGCCTGAAAAACGCATAGTCCTGGAATCGTCTTTCCGGGAAACGTCTTGTCCGCGAAACGGAATCCAGGACATTATCCCCCCGGACATAATCCCCCCGGACATTACCCCCCCCGGACAAAAGCCCCCCGGACAAAATCCCCTCCCAAATTTGATAGGACAAAAGCCCCCCCGGACAAAAGCCCCGCCTAATTTTTACAAAAACCTAATTGATCCTTTTGTACAACATGCTATTTTTTGACGTAACTACTGGGCCTTAAACTAGGAAGACTGAGTATATATGTCTGTACATGAAAGGCGGAAATGTTGGTACGATAGCCTATATAATGCACAAAATGAGGCTGTAGCGCGAGCCAGACCATGTAAACGGTAAGTCGGTTTGGTCGTAGCTTGCATATTGCTCAGTCGGCACGAACAAAGACATTAATAGCGACGCTAAATACCGCTAAGCAAGCATCGAGGACTGGTGATTAACAGAACGCACAGAAGAGATTATAATGCAGTCGCTGGGCAGTGTTCAAACGGTACGAACATAAACTTCACAACACTACCGCCGGCGAATTACCAGCGCCTGAGTACACCATTCGCTTGGATAAATAACACTTTTCGCTGTCAGTCATCAAAATGCTAGACTGTTTAGGCTAGTATGTTTTTTCAGTCATTTTCCCAAGTAATTATGTATGTATTTTTCACATTTTTTCATATCTTTGGTGACAGCGGGGGGGGGACAGGAAGTGTTTTTATGGAATAAAGAGGTTTGTTTGGGTTATTGTATTATGTTTTGCTGCACGATTTTAAAAGCTGTAATACAGTTATTATACATTTTTGAAATAGATAGTAAATTTCATTAAAAAAAGTTAGTACCATCAGTTTTTAAAACAAAATCTCAAAGGATATCGTTACCACCCTGGTTTGCGGTCATCATAGAAAAAAAATTTGAAAATTTTTTCACTACAACATGTAAAAAATAAACATCACAAATGATACGTTTTACAGCCCTGGTTTGTGGTCTTTTTAAGTAAAAGATATTTTAGTATACAACATTTACTCACTGCTTTGCATACATGTTGTCGGATAATTTACGTTATTTTCAGGGGGGATAACGTCCTAGGGTGGGGGGATTTGCCCGGGGGGGGGCTTTTGTCCGGGGGATAATGTCCGGGGGGAATATGCCCGGGGGATAATGTCCGTTTCCCCGCGAAACGTATGTCCGGGAATCGTCTCGTCCGAGAATCGTCTGACTTCGAAAGTGACTGTCCGGGAAACGACCGCATACCCCTTTGTAGTAGTAATTTTAACAAGAGCTTAGCTATCGCAAATAGATCGCGCGTCAGCTGCGCACACAATACGTCCAGGGCATCAATAGTAACCCCGTGACATTGAATAGGCCAATAGGGTCACTCAAGATCATTGGAAACGAAACCAGTGGATAGATCATATACGACTTACCATTAATCGAGTTATTTGACGGTGCATATTATCGTTGCCTTGAAATCAGGGTACGTAGGTCACTCAATGTCATTGAAACTGATACCATTAGAAAGCTTAGGCACCGTTTCCTATCCATGTCTAACTATGGCCGTATATAGTCGTTTGTGAGATATCCAGCGTCAAAGAATAGCGTGACGGTCCTTAAAAACTACGTTAGGGGTCGTTCAAGGTGATTGAAAATGCCGCCATTCGATAGACCATATACGACTTTCTATTGGTCGGCCATAGTAACTACAGTTGTATCTTGTACCGTTTTCGAGTTATTTGTATCGTTTGCGAGATATAGCGACTTATTTATCGAAAATGCAAAATTTTTATATCCCACCTGCATTTAGCGCCAACGCATGGGGCGACCCTGTTGGAATTTTGCCAATATGTTTGATACCCACAAAACTAGAATGATTGAGCTACCATGTGGTGAAGAATCTATGACAATATGTTATGCCGTTTCCATAGAATACCGGAATGCAACGGACGGACAGACACACAGACAGACGGACGGACAGACGGATTGACAGACAGAATTGCTATCAATATCGCGCGTCAGTATGCTGACGCCGCGCGTCAGTATGCTGACGCGCGATAACAAGAAACTCAGTTGTTGCAGAGAGACCGCGCGATGCTTCGTTGCATTTACTATTTGGGTCACTCAAGCGCATTCAAAATAACACTGTTGAGTGGGACGTGTGTAAGTCCCTACTAGTATTTCATTGAAACTATGTCTGTATCTCGTAGCATCAAAAACTCAAAATTTCATAAGATTTCAACTTTTCAAGGGATTGCAAGTCATGCCTGTATTGCATTGCCTCATGGATAGGCCTACTGATTTCTAGTCATAGGCTATTATTCAGTTTACCAATGACAGAAATTCAGCTTACGGGCTTAGACCTATTGAGTAAAACGTTGGACGGTACATGCATATGGTGTGCGGAGTTGCGTGGATTCGGCTATCAGCAGTAAGCATCTCTGCAATCTGCATACTAGCAAGCTGACGTAACATAGGCGGTCGCCTGCGAACTGCATTCAGGCGTGACAATCACCAGCTCCGCTGTGGAGCGATGACTTCAGTGGCGTATTCAGGGGGGGGGGCGACGGTGCAACCGCCACCTTGGTTTGATCGTGAATTTTTGGATAATTTTGCACTGTTTTTCTAAGCTTTGTAATAAGTCCATTCTAGTTTTTACTGCGCGACGCTTATACATGGTGCGGACTATTCTGTGGCAAGATGTCTGTCTGTCCGTCTGTCCGTCCGTCTGTCTGATGTTTGTTTGTCTGTCTGTCGGTCTGTCAGTCTGTCATACGCCGGCATTCTGTCGAAACGGTTAAACATATCCTCAAACTATGCGACAGCTGAGCTTCTTGTTTTCCTAGTTTTTCCGTACCAAACACTATGTTGCACGGGAACATCCTAACGGGGTATGAACAAAAAGCTCAGCTATCGCACAGAGACAGCGCGACGCTTCATGTCATTGAATATTTCGCTAAGTCACTCAAGATCACTCACGGTTATTCGAAATGACACCCTAGAGTAGGGCGTGTTTAAGTCCTATTCCATTTAACCCATGGAATCCAGAGGCAATTATAGTGCCACATCGAATAATATGAAGTTGGTACACTGGCCGTTGACGGGTGTTTCATTTGGTACAGCGAAGAGGGGACTGAGCGGGGCCACAGCTCGACCAGACCCTCCTCGCTGTATCAAATGTGTGCTCGTAACAGTCCACCCGTCAACGGCCAGTGTACCAACAATAGTATTGTTGTATAATGGTATGTTGCTCTGCCGTTTAACTGCGGCCCTCAAAGGGTTAAAGTATATCTGTATCTCGTACCGTTTCTGAGATTTTCAGCATCAAAATAATGGCACGAACTGGAAGTCGGGGGTAAGGGTCTTTCAAGGTCGCTGAATACAGCGCTGTTCGATATATCATTATGCGACTTACTGTTGGTCTGCCATTGTAAGCATCTCTATATTGTACCATGTTCGAGTTATTTCGCGTTCAGGAAAGGGGTTACTATTGATGCCCTGGATGTATTATGTGCGCAGCTGACGCGCGGTCTATTTGCGATAGCTAAGCTCTTGTTAAAAGTACTACTACAAAAGGGCAGTCACTTTCGAGGAAGCGGAGGTGGTAAGCCTAGATGGGAGAGGGAGAGGTAGGGGAAGATAATGGGCAGAGAATGGGGTTGGGTACAGAGGTGCGGGAAATGGGAATGACATACGAAAAATAGCCCCGAAACGCATCACATTTGGCATTTGGGGACGCCTCTTAGAAAGGACAACATCGCAGATAGTATGCCTCTATCTTGAACCGTTTAAAAGTAATAGAGCTTAAAAGTTGACAATACTTAAGAAGTTGCTAAAAAATTCAACGTATTTGGAATTATTTCGGATACCCCTGCGAGAAAACCGACCCATGCCATTAGAATGATCTTTTCACGTACAACATTTGCCTTGCAGATAGTAAACCTATCTCAGAAATGATACAAGATAATGGAGAGTTAAGATAAACGATATAGGAAGCCGTACCCAAGCTGTCGAATATGCATGGTACCATTTTCAATGACCTTGAAGTTGATTGATCCCCATTTCAAAGTCACGATATTATTCAACGTCAACTCGAAAATGGTAAAAGATACTTACAATGGCCGACGTTGACCTTGAACTACCTCTAACCTAGATTAAGGTCACGCCATTATTTGACGCTGAATAACTCACAAACGGTACGAGATACAGTTTCATAGAATACTAATAGGGACTTATACATGCCCTTATAGTCTACTCAACGGTAGGACCTTGAGTGGCAGTGAAATATTTAATGGCAAGAAGAATTGCGCAGTCTTTCTGCGACAGAACTTCTACAATTCGAGGTCATTTGAAATGGCACCATTCGACTTTAGATGGGAGAGAAATTAGGTGGGAGGAATCTATAAGATATTTGGATGTTCACATTACGTCGGCTAAAGCCTTCGCCTGTTCATTAGCAAATGCTAAGAAATCCTTCTACCGCGCCTTTAATGCAGTGTTTGGAAAAGTTGCTGGCGTTGCTTCTGAAGAAGTGATTGTCGAGCTGTTGAAAGTTAAATGTCTACCTGTGCTGTTATACGGTCTTGAAGACTTGAGGCATGCCCGATTAGTAACAAACAGTTCAACTTGCTAGACTTTGTACTGAAAGGCTGCTTCAGGAAGATATTTCGTACAAGGTCTGCTGAAGTTGTGCAAAATTGTATGTTGATATTTAATTGCATGTCTATGCAGGAATGTGTTGCCAAACGTAAATGTAAATTTCTTGCAAATTATGTTAAATCTGACAACATATTATGCTACGTCTGTCAAAACACTGCGACACATGAACTGAATATGTTAGGCAAACGGTGACTATTTCATTCTAGTTTGCAGTAGTTAAGATTACTTTACATCTATTTATTTTTTGTTTGTATATATATATTTTTTCTCTTCTAACACTTATATCTATATTTTGTATCTGCCATGCTTTGGTGAATAAAGTTGTGTGTGATAGAACGATTGAGCTCCTGTTGGCTTTCCATAGTAATTATGGCCATATCTTGTACCATATCCGAGATAATTGAGATATTGGTAGAAAGTAGCAGTTAATACCCCATTTGCAGTCGACGCTCCCGGTCACTAACGACGTGGAAAAACTGGGATAGTGAGTCTACCAGGTGTTGAAAAAGTTTGATGATACGTTTAGCTGTATCGATACAACACCAGCGTGTGACGGATGAACGAACAGACAGACGGACAGCGTTATTTTCAATGATCTTGAACGACCCCTATCCGAGTTTTCACGCCACTATTTGACGCTAAACGGTACGAGATACAGACAAATACTAATAATGACGTACACACGCCCTACTGAAGTGTGTCATTTCGAGTGACCTTCAGTCAATATTTCGCTATGTGACTCAAGGACAGAGTCTCAGTATGCGTTTATCTTCTGCGACGGCTATGCGATCTCACGTCAGCACCTTTCACTATCAGCATTCGCCATTCATTGTTATCATTAGCTATGGTTTCCCAGTCTTCAGCGTCTTAATAGCCTTGATCTTACATTCATAGGTTTTACCTTCTTATAAATTATACTTACATCTTATCCACTGTACAAACCTTGAATGGCACTAAATAGCCTTTTTGTGCTGATGTGCCGTTAAGAAACTACTCACTTACCCCCCCCCCAGTCTTCAGCGTCTATGCTGAAGCTACGTAGCGAGACTTTTAACATGTCTTTATAGCGCTTTTACTGCGCTGACCACGACCGGCGGATCCCTTCCATTCTTTGAGTTCACTACATGTATGTTTACAGTAGCCGCTTAGATAGACGCTCATTCGAACTACACGGTCGGACCATTCAGTTATACCATCGACATCTGTATAATAATAATAGGCCTAATAAAACGTCAAGTTGTAAGGCGCCGTAACATGGCGTTAGTCACTACAAGGGCGCCTAAATTAATAATACATATGGCCATGGTGATGTTAATGCTGGTCGATGCGAGTCACATAGTGTTCATGCAGTGAAACTCGAAATTGGCGCTTCGACTGCGATGAGTAAGCCATGCTGGGCTATACGCGAGGACCACTGAACACCTCACTGTGGGCGGGTCGTGCGGCAGCTGACGCGGCTGCAGTGCGTACGTGCGCTGGCTGCAAGTACAGCGGGTTACTGCAGTAGACAGGCGTGTGTCAGGGGCGTAGCCAGGGGGTGGCCAGGGTGGCCAAAGCCACCCCAAATCCCTATAACAATTTTTTTCTGTTTGTCATGTTTGTTTTCACACATAAATTGCATTAGTTTTAATCTTCGTTTTGGTTCAAGCCAGCAACAAGCTGCAAAATTGTCAT
>Ga0209339_1000266_pt1 | contig 19602 bp, 16 predicted proteins | sample OlaalgELextract3_FD_187376 | JGI IMG/M metagenome (GOLD analysis project Ga0209339, IMG submission 187376) | Olavius algarvensis symbiont microbial communities from Tuscany, Italy - Type A ELBA extract 3 (SPAdes) (version 2) | ecosystem: Host-associated > Annelida > Digestive system >... | reverse complement strand
AACAACGAATATTTATTATTGTTATTAATGTACTAAGTCAAGACTCAAGACTGGATGTAAGTAAGTAACACAGTGAATACATGCCAACTACTTAGTGCTGAAGTGTGACACGTAGCAAACAGCAAATTACACACAAAAGCTGTTGATAAAACTCTGAAAACCTTCATAAATGAAAGTAAAAGCGTTAAAATTCACGAAAAAAATCACGGAAACATGGAAATGGGAGTTTTTTGCTGAAGAAGGCCAATTTCACTGAAAATGTCACGGCCGTGAAATCGTGAATTAGGTTGGTCCCTAATTATGTCCAATAACTGAATCATATTTTGCAGCCAACCCATAACTGGCAATAGAATGCACCAATGATGACTGAAAACAAACAGGACAGAATATAACAATAAACTTACAACGTCAAATTTTGCCATTGTTTGAAAACATAATATTTTGGATCTAATAACAGATGATTTTGCCTCAGATTTGGTCATATACTCTGACATTGCGCGCGTTATAAGTCTACATATTATTATTACTTTGAACTCTTTCAGCCTTTTTTAAGCAAAAGATGTAATCAAAATAGTCTGTGCAGTGAATAGTCCATGGTACGAACGGTCCTTGGTACGAATAGTCCTGTAGCCACCGTAAACATAGCCATGTAGCTATTTCTACGGCGCACTATAACGTAGCCAGTGCTGTTGGTAAAAATGCATTGATGCATCTGTGGCGATGGGCTAGTGTCAGTTTTCAAAAAGTTATCGCCTCCTCATGGGTAGATGAGGGTGAAGACCCTGCCTCATGGTCAGATGGGGTCTGGAAAACGGCACTATACGGGTTAGTGCTAGTTATCAAATTGCAAGTTGATATTTTCCATGCACATGCATGAATGTTAATGACAGGAAAGTGTTTATCTACCGTGCACATACTACAGTTTTCAAACTTGGCTGCTATGTGGTCAAAAAATGCACATAAACTGTTGCGACTTGCGCGCTTACATCACACATGAAAAATGTTGAAAGTTGAAACATAACTGAACTGCAAAAATGAGTAAATCACACAAAAAAACAGTAGCTATACCACCACTGCACCTCGAACACGGAACCTCTCACATACTAAATCAGCATTCTAACCACTGAGCCAAATAAAGCACGGTAGAATTGCTGTCAATCGCGTTTATGTAATTAACACTTATAACTGAAAACTGGCAGTGCACTAACCCATACTCGTGACCATAACCAGCCCACAAGGGGGGGGGGTCCTGACCCTAAACAATCTGTGACTAATCATTTTGCAAGATTATTGTCTATGTACTCGCACCGAGGTAGGGATATCGTTTACAAATTTGAGCATCGGATATCAAAGTCTGTAATCGATGACTGAATTTTAATTCCTCGTCATCTGGTCGAAGTTTTATCGCATGATGATTGTATCGTACTACACACAGTTGCGCATGCAGTAACGAAACCGGAGAAATTGAACATTCTGTTCACAGTGCGGAGACTAGTTAGAGGCTGAAAGCCCGTCCTACTGCACGTGCCATGTCACATCATGCGCAATTGCGCATCTTGCCTGGGAGAACATGACGACAAACGTCACATGCGGCGGGCAGGTGTGTTTCTACCAGTCCAGGCCACCCACATCGTACATTAAGTGTCGGCAATTAGCCGCTGTACAGAGGCCTAGATGACTGTGCATGCTTCCTTGGTGAAGTTGGTGGGCCGATCAGACAACATAATTTATGACATCACAATCGCCAAACACCAAATGTTATGTTGCCATCTACATCGCCTGCCTGGTATACGCCTACATCTGGCGATCAATCAAGCAAACAAAACAAACATCTATAGTGCCCTATGTTGCAAGCGAATCAGACGCTAGTCATTGTGCACAGTGACCACCCACCACCAACGTATCGCATGCCAATGATGCCATGACTGTCTGCTGTCCATTTGATCATCGGTTAATAATTGGTTACGGAAATTCAAAGACTGGTTGTGAAATAATTCACAGAGAATATAATTTACCTTTCAGGTTTTCACTTAATAAGAATGTTGCTACGTAGAACCATGATGCAACCATAACAGGCCCCAATAATGTAGTATTTTCTTGTAAATTTGTTATTTATTATGCTAAAAATTTAGTGCCTGTGATAATAATTATATGATAATTCAGGAAACTTTTAACACAACTTATCAAGTTGCATAGTTTAATAAATATACACTTAGCATGTAATCGTAATGATGTGTGGTATATGATCAGTGTAGCATTTATTTTCTAGATAATAACCTGGGAAATATGCTTGTTGCATGTGTTGCTGATTTTCCAGGTGAGGCAGAGATGAAATATGTTGGTAACATGCATGGAAATGAGGTTGTTGGGCGTGAACTGCTACTGAGACTGGCCATGTACCTGTGTGAAAAGTACAATAGTGGAGATGAGGATATAAAGCGGCTTATTGACAACACACGAATACATATCATGCCGTCTATGAATCCAGATGGCTGGGAGATTGCGAATCAGGTATGTATTGAATGTTGTTAATTGAAGAAACTGGTATACGTGCAGGTGACGGTAGAATGAGCTATTGCTATTGCGATGAGCAGCTGTCTGCTCAGTCTGAGACTGATTGTGGCCAGTAGTGCTTGTACTTGAGATATAATGTGCAGTTATGATTTTCTGTGGTGTGGCTAGGATGGAGGGCAGGGCTGGACCGCTGGACGTTCGAATGCTCAGGGCATCGATCTGAACCGAAACTTTCCTGATTTGAACCGCATTGTATACAGCAATGAAGCAGTTCATGCAGCAAACAACCATCTAATGAGACAGGCACTTTACAACAATCGTAATGTACGTATATATGCCATTTTCATTTCGTATGCTTTTACCAGTTATTGTTACAAACATATTACTTTTCAACATTTGCTGTAATTGTGCAGTTAAATATCTATACATGTTCTGCATTTTTCTGTAGGCGTAGATTATTAGCGAGTATTCTGTCGTTAACACTTGCTATATGGCATGACAAATCCATCTTTTTTGTGATGTTTTTGCAAGCAGCATAGTGTAGCTGTGCATAGCTATGACTGACACGGTCCATCCGTCGCAAGCTGGTAACGTATCAAGGCAAGTGAACTTGGGATAATGCAGCTTTGACCATCCATCGGGTGGCCCAAGAACTAGTTTGATGAAACCAACTTACAGTTAGAGGGGTCACTGCATGCCGATGCACTGAATGAGACCAATGTGGGCAAAATGAGGTAAATTTGGAGATTTTGCAAGTTCATATCGCAATATCTCACAAACGGTGGCATTTGCCCCTTCGGTTGCTATTGCTACTAATATAAAATCGCATACAGGATTTCAATAGGAACCAATTTCAGTGACCTTGTCTGACCTTGAATGTCAAGTAGGTGCCATTATACATATGTCATTTATTCATTCATTCGTAGCAATTTGTAGAGCGCACTGTGCCAAGAATGTCGAATCAGAGGAGGTGTAGGGGAGGCAGTTGCCAGGTGGTCAGTTATTTGCAAAGTTGTGAGTTTTTAAGTTGCGCTTAAAGCTGTCGAGTGAAGGGGACTGCCTGACCGAAAGTGGTATGTCATTCCAGATTTTAGGGGCACAGTATGAAAAACTTTTTTGTCCGAAACTGCTGTTGCAGTGTGGCACAGATAACAAATTCTGGTTAACTGAGCGGAGGGACCGTTGAGGCTGGTGAGGTGTTGATATTGAAGAGAGATAGTTTGGCTGACCAAAAGCAAGTGACTGGTACGCGAGTGTAGCAATTTTGAAATTAATTGGCTTATTCTCATGTTTCTGTAGCCTGCTGTTTGAATGTGAATGAAGATAGATGCATACTGTCAGTAGGAAAAAGATAACACTATAATCTTCCAATAATGTTGCAATTAGGGATGTTAAAATCGTTTTTTCTTGAAAATCGATTATCGTTTGCTGAAAATCGATTTTTTTTCGATCATCGAATATCTTGACGCCATGATGACCCATTAAGCTCTGCCTTGAAGCTTGGAGTGCTTGGGGGAGGGAGATCACTCACAGACAGACCGACCGGCAGTGGCAACACACAGTCTCCCATCTCCTAATGATGATGTCGATCGAAATAGCATCAGTGTTGAGTGATATGGTATCGCAGAAGGCAGTCGACACGCATGAACAACTCAACAGTACCTTGACAAGACTGACAACGCAGACAAATGCGGTATAGTTGTGACGTCATAAAGACAGTGCGGGCGACAGTGGCCACCCGCAGCGCGGACACGCCGGTCCAGGGTCGGGCGATTACACGCTAGTGACGCTACGCGTCATTCGTGGCATTTCTCTCGAATCCTACGGATGGCGTTGTATAGGCCTAAGTTGCAAATTAAGTAAAACTGCTTCATATTTCAGTAGGCCTACCTGCAACTGCCTTGCATGGACGAAATGACTGTGTGAGATTACTGTTTCACGCGTTCTTTGATGATAATGGGTAATGACGGGTGGCATGTGACAGCTGTTGGCTTGTTATCTTGAAGGCGCCCGTTACGTCCATCGACGGACGTAAATAAACGTGTGCACCGTGTCCGCGCCAGCCAATTTACGACCGGACAATGGACGACTGTAAACTGGGTGGGTGGGGAGCCAGGCTTAAAGCGTCCAGTGTGTGCGATAATTATCAACAAGCTACAAACACACTGGCCGCTCCGCGCTTTCTGCTGCAGTCAATACAGTACTCACGTGCGCATTTCGAAAATAGATAATTTAGAAACGAAAACGATAATAAATTTCGATAATCGATTATTCGATTATCGTTTAACATCCCTAGTTGCAATACCGTAATTGGTTTTCTGCACTGACACTTCCATCTAAAGTTATAGTATAAAACAGAATGATAAGTAGCACTACGGTACTGGATTACTGCCAGTTTATGCGAGTCATTTTATTTGCTTTCATATGCAAATTGCATATGAAAGCAAATAAAATGACTCAGTTGAAATAATTCCTGTGCACATTTTAAAGCAGTATTTGTAGAATTAATTACTGTCTGTAGATTATGTTTTAATGTTATGATGTTCATTTCTTGTTTGACTGACAGCTGGCTCCAGAGACAGCAATGGTGATTGGATGGATTATGGACATACCATTTGTGCTCTCGGCCAATCTGCATGGCGGAGATCTTGTCGCAAACTATCCTTATGACGAGAGCCGTCCTGATGGACATGATTATGCTGGCAGTCCAGATGATTCAACTTTCAGGTACTGATACCACTCACCTGGTAGACAACGTCTGAGCTGTGATGAGTGTCAGAAACATGAGAGGAAGATTATCAGAACCGTTGTGTGATGGCACCATTCGTCCATTTGTCTGTCAGTCACAACTGGTTCCATGTCGAGACAAGTGAAAGTAGAATTATGTGGTTTTTACTCTCGGGTAGTCCAGGGAATCCTGTTTGTTGATGATAAATTTCATGGATACACCCCGAGTTTCGGTGTTGAACAAGACTAGGGTGGGTAAAAATGGCATGGAGATAGTGATTTATGACGTTTTTGTCGCAACATTGGAAGTGTTGGGAGATGCAACTTAGGTAACTGTTAGTCAGTAATAGGAAAAGATATACTTAGGTTTTCGATTGGTACCAATTTTGATGTCCTCGAAGGACCTTGGATGACCGTAATGCAGCACTTTACTCTGTATCGCTTTTAATGTTACGATTATAGTGACACCATCACAGTAGTTGCGGGAGAAACTGTTAGTGGCAAAAAAGATAGATTTCAGCCGTGTACAGATCGTGCATAAATTTGCAGTCGTCAGTGGTCACTGCCATAGACAATAGACTATATAATTCTAGACTGAACACTCCACATTAACTCCACAGACGAGCCTCAATTTTTACGGGCTAAAAAATGGTGGACACTTTGAAAGACAGGCTGCTGTTGGGTGGAGGAATACACCACATCACAACTACATCGGTGTTCATGCACGGAAGTTAACAAGTTCCTATTTGCGTACGTAGTATTGTTGAAACACGTTTATTTTCGGCAATATTTCGCCTGCTTGCGTGAAAGAATATTTAACTGCTGCAAGTGTATTACTGTCAAGTTGAAGTTAAAGTTTGCGATCGAATAGCGGTAGTTATCTCAGAGATTATAGGCCACAGTGGACGCCATTTTTTAGCCTGTTTCCTGTGGTGACATAATCAGCAAGCAGTACAGGGGCTGTGGTCACTGCAGTAAAGGGGCATTTAATGCATGAAACCAAATTTAATATGGCAGTTTACAGGAGATCGCCCTGAGCACAGGCGTTAAATGAAACTGTGGTGAGTAAAACTAGCAATTTCTGAAGTTTTTGATGCAATATCTTGGAAACATTGCCATGTGGCTTAGGATACTGCTAGTCACTAATAGAAAGTCGCATATTCCCTTTCTACCAGTGGCTTGAATGACTGTGAATGGTGTGCCATTTGCTTACCAGTTTACACTGTGTAGTGTTTTCTAGAGACAACTGTTTACTCATTAGTGGAAAATGACCCGTAATGTCGTCACAACAGTGATGTAAATGTTGTGCATAAATTCTTATGGATCATCGCTTGCGGACACTTTAAATGACTGCTAGGTTGTGTGAAATCAGCAGTTCTTGCACGTGTCTGAAATGATGCAGACCCAAGTAACTGTTGATCACTGTTAGCAGTCGTATGAGGTCACAAATTGTTGACCTTCAGTAACCACGAAAAACATACAATAAACATTTGCACACGTGTAATATGTATGTGTGTACCATTGAATGTATGTGCTTCCACGTGTTTTGTTGATGATAGCTCATTCTCATGTAGCTAAATGGCATTGAAGTCTATTAATATGGCTTTTGCATTTCATCGGTTCAAATACAACAGTAGAAATAAAAGGTCACACATAACTCCTTTTGTTTCAAGTTACATTTTAGATGATACTTACAGAGATATTGGCCACTGAGAGGTTTTTAGTAGCTAGAATAACCTCTGAAGTCAGTAGTAGTCATTGGCAGACGCTGTTTGATAGATGATGTGTGACTTTGTGTTGTATAGTAACTCTGTCTCTGTGATGTATTGTTTCCATGCTGTAGCCGCTTATTGGTGGAAAAACTAAAACTTTTTCGTATGTCTTATGTGATTAATTAATGTTGTGTACTGGCTGCAGACACCTGGCTGAGAGCTATTCACTGATGCATGCTACAATGGCTCACCCACCTAAGTCATGTTCTATGGCAGATGATGATTTCTCCAAGAACAACGGCATCACCAATGGTGCTGCATGGTATTCGGTTGCAGGAGGTATGATTCTGCCAGTCTGCAGAAATGTTCTGTTGCCTGATGTGTAATGCTTTTTTGGTCAATGTGATGTTATTGTAGTACTATCAGGGGCGAGTTGACTTAACATCGCTCTCGGCCGCTCTCGTCAACTGCAAGAGCAGTCTTGATCGTTCTCTGACGCTTTTGCTCCAAGAGCGCTCTCGTAAAAAATAAAATGGCTACTTAAATGAACATACATCTTTTCTTTCAGCAATTTTGAGTGTCATTTCTGATGGCAGTGACATGAATTTTATTTCTATACTGTCAGTGAACAAACGTCAACAGCAAGTAAGAAAGCATGACAGAAAGAACACTTCAAAACAAACAAAACACCAAACGAAGTCACAGTTTGTTTACAAACAAACAGACGAGTCACGTGACTAAAGCTGCTGGGATCGAAGTTTATCGTGATCTCAGAAAATGAAAGTGAAAGCGCTCTCGCAAGAAAAAGTCGTGTCGTCAAGGATCATTCCCAAAATCAGGATCGATCCAAGATCGCTCCTTAACTAAACTCGCCCCAAGCTGTTACAATATTAGCAACTGATTGTTTGATATCAGAACTGCCACTAGCACGTGGGACAACAGTTATGTAGTTTTTGAGACTGGTGACATCCTCAGCACTTTAACCCTTTAATGGACACATCAAACCGCAGAACAGCAGACCGTTATACAGCAGTATAGTGATTGGTACACTGGCCGTTAATGGGTGGGCTGTTACATTTGGTACAGTGAGGAGGGGCCTCGGTGGGCTGCAGTCCCACCCAGTTCCCTCCTCGGTGTACCAAATATTACAGCCAACCCATCAACGGCCAGTGTACCAACTTTATGTTATTCACTGTAGCACTATAATTACCTGTGCCCATTACAGGGTTAAAGCCCTTTCCAGTATGGTTATTGCTGTATTGCTATATGTTGCTGTATTAGGAATGCAGGACTTTAACTACCTTAGCAGTAACTGCTTTGAAATTACGTTGGAGCTTGGCTGTAACAAATTTCCACCAGCTGCTGATCTTCCAAAGTATTGGAGAGACAACCGAGAAGCGCTACTCAATTTCATGTGGCAGGTCTGTTGCATTGACTTTAATTTGTTTACTGTCATGTGCTGTCTTTTGTGTGAACTGCTCCTACTTAGTCTTCTTCTTCTCGTATGCGTGTCGTTAACCATAATTGGTTAGCCACAAAACAGTGTCTTCATCCACAGAGTGTAAGCGAGATAAGCCGCCATTCAGTTTTGTCAGGGGACAGGATTCGACAATGTGAGACATCGTCTGGGTCTCGCCACAAGGACACAGATCAGTGTCTGTAAGTCGCCATTTCCTTCTGCAGGCACCGCAGTGTCCCTGTTCCGTGCGAAAACGTTTCAGCAGAGGCCACTGTTGCCGAGGGAGGTCCTACTTAGTGAAATGTAATCACAGTATTCTTACTTTTTGGCTGAAAAAGTGAATCATTGTAACTGGCTGTGTTTATCTGTAGGCACATATCGGTATCAAGGGGAAGGTGGTCGACGACATTGGTAGACCGATAGCAAATGCATTCATCCATGTACGCAATGATACCAGTGGCAGAGATGTTGATCATGATGTCACATCAGGTGAGCTGGCTGAACAGCTACCAGCCATGTATGTTGCTAATGTGACGTGTACTTCTTCAGCAGATTTCGTGACTAACAGGTGGAATGTACAGGGTATATCAAGATACTTGGTCGGCCGCCTCCGCCAAACTCGACGTGCAACGGACAGCCACAGCCATTGGTCGCAGGAACTTTGCTGTTTCCGGTCCTGAGACTTGGAACAGTTTACCAGCTGAACTGCGTTTGTCGACACTGTCCACAGCCACCTTTGCACGACGCCTGAAAGTGCATCTCTTTGTCACCAGTGAATGACGTGCCTGCAGCGCGTCTGATTTTACTTACGGCTGCACTGTTTACAAATATCATTACTATTATTATTATTATTAATATTATCGTACTTGCACCCTCATGTTTGCGATAACTTTGTCAAAGCGAGTTCTGTTTAGGCAATTTTTGGCAAGCATATATATATATATATATATACCTTAATCAGTTTGCAACAAAATGGCAACAAAATTTGTCAACCTGTCCTGATGGATGCTCTCACCCTACGTTGTGAATCACAACCTGTCAATCTGGCAAGTAGTGGTTACCTTAACAACAGTAATATAATCTTTACAATTCATGATAATTTGACAACTATCGAGATTCACATCATCACAAATATTGTGTTTGTTTTTGGCTATGACGCATTAAAACAATCTCAGCTGCTTGATCAGTGAAGCTGACTCTATTCCTGACCACCTGTTTAATCAGATGCTGCTTCAGGTCGTTGACATTACTTACTGGTTTCTGATAAACTCGGTCCTGAGTTATGCTTTCAGCTGCTATCTCCAGACTCTGGGCTGGTTTGGTTGTCACGGAGCAAAGGTGATAGTGAATGGTGCATATTATCGTGATGTTGTGCTGTCCAAACAGTCGTCCACTGCTGGTGACTTTTGCACATTCCAGCAGGATCTGGCACATTGTATGTGTGCACGAGGTCATTGAACTGCTGTGACACAACACCACAGCAGACCTGTGGCCTCACAACAGTCCCTGCCTCACTGCTGTAGATTGCAGGATATGGCAAGTCATGCAGGAATGCATCTGCCAGAATGAGCGAGGGACATCGCATGCCGTTGATAGGCTGTGGTTATAAACATATTGATACATTTTGTGTTTCACAAGGTGGGTAGAAACAGCCATCAGGAAAGGTGGGCAATTTCGTTTCAGTTACATCCACATTCATTTGTGCATCTGTCTGCCAAAAATTATCAAATTAAAACACAGTTTGGCAAATAAAAGGGTAAAGTTTTATGGTCTTTGTTGATATATGACATGAAATTTCTCTGTTGCTCCAAGTTCGAGCCCTCAGTTGCGGGAATACATGAGTAGTAAGAAAGCTGGTTTGATTGTTGACAGCTCATGAGGGTGACTACTGGCGTCTACTGATACCGGGCAAATACACAGTGACGGTGTGTGCTGACGAGCAGTACGACTGCGTTAGAAAAGCCGTTGTCGTTGAAAGTCGTCCACACACCGTGGCACAGACTGTCGACTTCACACTTCCTCTGGCTGGACTCGATAAACAGGCAAGTTTTGATGTTAATTACGTAGTTAGTTGCTACTGCTGTTTTTGTCATCATATAGCTAATGTGTAAATTGTTGTGAGAAGTTAAAATTGCTACTAAAATAGACCTAAATGATGTACAAGTTTTGGGTTTCATTATACAGCCTTCCCACTTGTAGAACTCAAAAGACAACACACAAAGATTTAAGATTGTCAGAACTAAATCAAGGGCGTTTATTAATATGACTAATAAAGACTAATAAAATGAATATTAGCCAGATATGTCGATTGTCGAGTGACAACTATAACACTAAATCAACCAGGAATTATCGAATCTGCATACAGTGTTTCTGATGCTGAATTTTGAATATATATATATATACTTCCACAACCCCGGTACTTTTTCTGTTTGACTGTCTGGTTATGTATTTCTCGCTAATGGAGAGATCGACTGGCGTGAAATTTTGCAAGTTGGTCCATTGTTATCTTGCATATGTCTTCACATTTTGCTTCAGATTTTGGGGCGGATAACCTCGGGCTTTCAAATGCGGGATGGACAATTTTTAGCTTGTCAAACACCCATTTCACGCATTTAACCGCATTTTTCTCTAAATAGTTCATTGCAGCATTTTGTGTCAGTTAGGACTTGAGATCAGCTCGAAAAGTGCTTTCCAAAAATGTAAGGTTGAGACGTTGCACCCATTAATAATAATAATAATAATGTATTAACAAGAGGTCAAAGTAATTTGACAAAAAGCGCCTCACTGGGGGCCAATTCTCCGGTTAGGGGTCACCCCAGGGGTCGAAATTTGTACCATTGAATTCCTGGGGTAGGGTTTCCTATTAGTGTTCCATAGTAACTATAGGCCTAGGATGCACCGTTTGGCCACAGTGCACTGCACGTGCGTGACAACCAACCAACGACGTCACGACACAGCCTATCTCAATAAGCGCCTCTTTTACTAAAGTAAAGTGAGGCGCTTAATAATAGTAACCCATTGCCCCAGAGGTGTCCATTTTCATGCCAAATATGTTGTGTTTTGGCTGTTATTTGAGTATGGTCAACTTTAAAGCTTTATAATTTTTAAACAGATGAAGATAGCTGCATAGTCACCAGCTGAAATGTTGGCCGTGATGAGTGGCAGCACAGGAGCAATTTTCAGCCCTCTAAGGGCATGCTTAGGATGGCAGATTAGAAACATTATGATTGTATTTTTTGAGCATGTTTTTGACTTTGCTATTTAATATCTCCTAAAAGGCTCTATACATGGCGATAAAATTTACCATACTAACTGCGGTGTGCCTCCTCAGCCATGCACTATTATATTCACTTGGATCTGCCAGTGGGGGGATGCCCCAGTACATAGCGAAGAACACATGTCAGTTTTACATGTTCAACACAGTACTAGCATGATACCAACAGTGGTTCCAACAGTGTATTGATTGAGGATATAATGGAAGGATGACACAGGAGAGGCAAGAAACTCGGCAGTGTCAATGTATTGATATAATTATTTTCTGAACATACGAGCCTATCGAGGCAAAATTTGCTATAGATACTGCAGCAGCAATTCCACAGTGCCAAGGAAGTGAACAATAAACTTGGCAATTACAAGCGTCATATAAAAAACACGAATGCAATACCTTCAGCAAAGATATACTATTTATGCACGATGTTGGATCTCGAAATCTTTAAAATAGTGAAATTTTGCACATTGATTGATTATACATCACCTCCTTAAGGGCTATACCCCTAGAGGCATCCTAAATATAGGCCTATAGCATCTGTAGCACAGTAGTTGTAGATATTCCATCTTCAACTCATTTTCCTGTATCTGGAAAATGCTGTCGGTGGGGACCTCCTATATAAGCTATATGTCTGGTTTACGTCGTGCTCACGCACTTGTCATATCATATCATATTTAGTATTAACTAGCTGTCTATCTTCATGATGTACTCGACTTTGTTGTTGTCAGAATGGGGTTGATGACGAGTACAACAGGGAACTGGATGAGGTGCGAGACCTGCTGGAGGAGTATTGGAGCCGACGTCAGTTCGAGTAGTCACAGCATGACGTCATCCTAGTCTGCAGTAGAGTACAGTGTGTTTTATGATCTTGTGTTTGTGAATATTGATAATCAACCATTCGTCGGTGTTGTTACCCGTTACTGATCTGCACGTTATCAAAATGATGTCGTTCACTTGAACATATGAATGGATGTGTGTCTGACCTGGTTTTCCTCGTATTTCTGAGTTGCTGCTGTCTAGCAAAAGTTGGCTCGATGTGGCAAATGCGTCTTCAGCTGGATTAGATTATTTTGTGATTGTTGACGTGTGAGTGACTGTGATCAGTGTCGTGGGTGGTCTCGGTACAGAGACATTGATGACTGTGAATAAGCTGAAAACTGCACTGAACACTTCACATAGCAAAAGCAAAATAAACAGTTTGCTGGTAATATTAGTCAGGATGCCGCTCTGCATTTTGACAGCCACCGAGTTCAGAGTTGTTCCTTATTGAAACAATTTATGTTACTTTTACTTGAATAAACAAATGCACGAGATGACCGTATGGATGTATGCTGATTTTTTTTAACCAGATTCTGCATTTTAAATATCCAGCACCTATAATTTAGCAACAAATCAATATTTCCGGGATTGAATTTTCACTGCAGGCAAGTAATGCTTGGTAAAATCTGGTAAAAAAAATCAGCATACATCTATCCAGTCATCTCGTGCATTTATTTATTTAAATAAATAATTGCACGAGATAACCGGATGTTTGTTTCCTGATTTAAGTAAAATGATGTAGAAGTAACATAAATTGTTGCAGTAACTGATTATTACTGCAACGTATATTTTTTGTTGCCAGTATTATTTGTGGAATGACATTATGCTTGCTGGAACTGTTTGTGGGTCTCGAGTAGCAAAATTATTTTTGTAACATATAGTCATCATTTGCATCGCATACTGTAAACATTGTTTTCTGTAATGCCTCATTTACACTGATGTGAATATTTGCTGCAAATTATTCGCACGAGTGTTCGTGGAGAGTGATTTTGACTGCGCGTTTACACTGCCACTAGTGCAGCATTTGTGGCTGAGAATCTTTGCTGTCATTCACACCACACTGTGAATGAAAGTTTGCGCAAACTGTTTGCAACTAAATGCCAACAGATTTTGCAGTGTCATTTTCTTGATAGTTCATTGCATATGCTGAAGTGTGTTAATACATAATGCACTGGTGCTTATATCTGTACCGTAAATGACAAACTCAGCATGCAGTACTGACTATCAGTGACATAAACAGATTTCCTGTAGTAAATTCGCTTGCATTAGTATAAATTGGCATTTGCGTGAACTGTTCTTACAAATATACATGTAGACCATTCACAGCAAGTAAATTGTGTCAGTGTAAACAAGGCTTAACACTGGTACCATGTCCCACCAATGATATGTGATGCATATGTAATGATAAAGTTGTTGATTCACTGTTGTGTGTAATACTGTAGTAGTGATATTAGCGGTGTGGAATGTCAACATCTTCGTCTCGGAGGACTGAAAGATTTAATGCTTAGCTAGATGAGCGTGTGTTATGATGTCTGAGCCGACTTTTTATTTAGTTGCAGTTCAAAACGTAGTGTCTTTCAACTGGATTGTTCATGCCTGCCAGCATGCTGGCTTTTCTTTATTTTGCTAGTATGCCTGTCGACTTTATTTTATTTTTATATACCTAATTTTATTAAAAGCATATTTTTAAATTTGATAGATAGCAAAGTTGAAGAACCATAATAATGTGCACATTTGCAGTTGCTTGGTGGATAACAGCAGTTATAAAACTCATTTAATTTGACTTGCATAAAATATCAGCATTGTGTTCTCACACAACATTCATCTATAGATAATGCGGCAGACTCTCAGTTTGATTGTATTTGTCACATACAGGTGACAACTTGCATTTGAATGCAGTCCTCTAAGTATAGATGGTTTGTTTTAAATTCTAACGCTTGATCGATAGCTTTTGTCAGTGGATTCTGTTAATATATATTTTGAGATAGAAATGCCGACAGATGAAGGATTTCAATGTAGTTATGAAGATGCAGCTCGCGTTTTGCCATTAGGTTTTGTTTAATACGTAAGTTTAGTTGTTATGTAATTTATATTTTGTTTAATTAGGTTTATTTTGTTACATTTTGTTTTATTATAATTTTTGATTTTGCTTTTTGATTCATTATTTCTTATTCCATTTTTATGTTGTACTGATGAAATATGATATTATCCATAACAACTTATTATCTTGATGGATTCTGTTAATATATATTTTTAGATAGAAATGCCGACAGATGAAGGATTTTAATGTAGTGTTCATTGTAACAGTGCAGCACATAGACGGTTTGTTGTTACATGTTTGCTAGAGTTGTTTCTACAGTTCTAATGTTCTCAGCCAATATCAGAACCATGCTGAAAAAAATAACCTTGAAAGTCTTGCCCACCGTATGTTACCCTAGGACACGTAATCAGTAGATATTCAGGACTGAACCTATTAACAGCTTCCCATACAGGCAATACCTATAATTCTTGCTCAGTGAAACTAAATTCTGGTATGGTGTTTTTGGTTTCTTCATGGTGTAATTGATGTAGTTTTGTAGCTTGTTATCATGATGTAGTGTTGCAAACTTGTGAAATATATATATATATATAATTACAGTATAGTGTCGGTTTAGTAAATATTGATATATTGATTAGCTATTTCAAGGGAATGTTGTATGCTGGTAATTGTAAAGATCTGTGCGATATGCTTACAACTGTTGGCCATATTTCCCATGCTTATTAATCAGTAAGTATGCACAACTGAGGCTTTTTTCTAATTATTGTCGATATGAATCGATTGAATCTGACTGTTGATATTGTTGGTAGCTTTATTAGCAGTGCTTTATTAGCACTTAAGACTTGTGGAGAGTAGGGGTGTGCAGAAAACCAAAATACGGTTTCGATATTCAGTTTTTCAAAAACTGACCGAACCGAATCGTCTGAAAATTTGCAAAACCATCGTGTCATGTTGGTATTCTGCGTTTTTTTGCTGCAGATAGAAACGTCCAGTAAATCTGACTTCAAGTATGCAGACTACATACAAATCATTGCTATCAGATCCTGTACTGACACTGGGTTGTGCAACGGCTGATTAGATATACTTAATGTCAGCCATTGGTTTAATAATATGACTTTTTGTTCCACTGAGGGGCAGCAATATTCTACTGAAGGAGTGAAACATCCTGGGAGCAAAACATGGGGTGAAATGTCCTGTTACCCTACTTTGTGAGTACTCGAGTACCCGCAACAGCTATACGCTATGGTTAGTAGCTAATGATCAATGATTAATCTATAGCGTTGCTGCTGCTGAATGATCAGTGGAGTAAAAATGTTTCATGTAAAAGTAAAAGTAACATTTGGACACATTTTTGTAAAATCATATTTTACACTGTAAAAACTGTACTGCAGATTGGTTTTAAGGAACCAAAGCAGAAACCATGAGTGTTCTTGCGTTCCATAGCTGAACTGAACAAGACCTACAAAATCATTTCCGCACACTCCTATTGGAAGTTCATCTATTGAAACAGTGCTGACTGGCATCAGTTGCATTTCGAGAGTTGCTTGCTTTTCCCGTAGTAATGTCATGTGTCCCGGCATGTTTACATTGCATTCCATCATCCATCTTACAGAGAACAAAAACATTTTGTTGATGTTGTATTGTGATACTTGCTGTTGTTTTTGTGCACACCTATATATTGTACAAAATGACGACCAGTTTTTGTCCTTCATTATCAGAATTATGTCTTCGCTAAACAAGTATGAAAAGCTGCAGTATGGCATTGCTTAATTTTTGCTATTTTTGTTTCTGTCGAACAACAGAGTGTGTAGTAATGTAACATCTTATTATTATTATTATTATAAAAGAAAGATTTAACGTGGCGTTTAGTAAATAAAACTACAAGGGCACGTTACAATGTCAAGCAAAAAACACAGAATTGCTGGATATGTGTGACGAACTACTGTTTTGGGATCGATTACGAAGTGTTTATCAGATTAGCAAGTCATGTTGAATGCATTAAAGTTGAACTGCATACTGTGTATGGGCAGTATTAAATTACTTAAAGTAGTAAATGTAAAAACTGTTGTGTTCATTTATTAAATGATTACTACTTTTCGATTTTTGTCGTTTTTGATAACTACTGTACAGTGTGCATCATGAGGTGGGCAGAATATAGTAGATGTGTGAACTTCATTGACATCTTTGACTAATTAAGTTTATTTGGGTTTCTTGAGGTGTCTATTGGCAGTTACAGTTAACCCAGTTTTGGTCTTCTGATTACGCACATATGTATTACTAAACTACACAACTTATGTGCGCTGCTGGCCAGCATGTAGGTGCGGTAAGCATATAGTATTATTAGTATGGAAAACATTATGCAAAGTTTGTACAGGGTGACCACTTGTTTGGGAAACCTGGAGATGTCAGGGAATTTGATAGCTGTCAGTGAAATGTCAGATTTTACTAAAAGTCAGGGAAGTGTCGGGGAAAATATCTTGTCAGAGAAAAGTGGCCTAAAACTGTTTATTGTTAGCAACATATTTGCATCCATTTTTGACTTCGCTTAGTTTGTGCATTTCATTTTGGTTTTGGATCATGCAGTTGCACTGTTGCATTCCTACACCCGCCACTGACATTAACACTAATACTGGCATGATATGAGTAACACTTAACATGGGCAGGAATGCCGAGAACCATCAGAGAAATGTCATGAAATTGTCAGGGAATTTCAGATTGCCTGGAGAGTGGTCACCCTGTGTGTAGCTGCCACAGAGAAACTGTTCTGTCTATAAGGCATGCTGCCTATTGTGTAAAAAGGCAGGAAGACGAGTGTAGTGCTTGTCTACATAATACAAGCTCAGCTACACTCGTAAACTGCCACCCTTGATGACCATCATCCGGTTTCCTTTGTGTGCTGTTAACAGAGTATTAACATAATGACAGCTGCAAAATTGAAGAAGGTTGAGACTTATTTTAACGAGCTTTTGATAAAACTCGCTGGCTCCAATTAGAACAATGAATGGACTCTGCAGCACTGTTATCTTCTGATATTGGATTCATGGCAGAATATTGATGAGCAATATGATCACTTACTGGTTGCAAAAAGCTCAAACAAATGTTAACGAGTTGCAAGAGCCACTGGTTAACTATTATGTGCCCACTAAACAAAGCCAACACTAATCTCAGCAATGTTAATCACTTTAATCAGCAGCTAATCATTTTTGGATATTTAAGGAACAATTTCCACTCTACCTATGATTGTCTTGTACCTCACTTAGACCTGCCAACTGACCCGCAGGTCAGACCTGCGTTCGAATCTCGAACCCTCCTAACGTCCTGACCTGCACAGTTGCTGAAAACCCGCTTGAAGTGGTAGACTGTTAAATTAAATACCAAGTTAGCAATGAAGAACTGTTTACAAGAGTTATTTTATTGCAAATCTTAATAAAAATGACTGCTACACAATGTGTGGCTATGCTTTGCCTGGCTGTTTGAAGTTGTGTTTTATTCCAGCCTGGGTTACCTACTGCAACTGATTGTAATAGACCTATGTGATTGCCAAAGAAACAATCGGATAACTTGAGAGACATTGTCTTATCAGCAACATATATCTACTCAGATCTAGAAAAGTGGTTAAACTGTTCATTAGCAAAATAAGATTGGCTATAACAGTCCTGTATATACTATGAGTCAGAACCACAGCAGTCTCAGATTCAGGGTCAGATTCTGACCCTCATTGTAAATTACGAAAATTTGTTAATATATTTACGCAAATTACCCATTTTGCAAGGCTTTCAACTCAGTGCCATATGCCCATTTTTTGTCCTCTTTTGTACCAAAATGCCTTTGGCGGCCGGGCTCTGCCCAGAACCGCTGGGGGAGCATACCCCGTAGCTGGATTTGGGAGACGGGATGGGTAAGGCGGGGAGGATAAGGGATAGGGGAAAGGGGACGGGTGGGTAAAGGAAAAAGCAAGTGGAAAAGAGGGATGAGACGGGAAGATGCGTAGTGGAGCGGAGAGGGGATAGGGTATGACCCTGTTGATAATTTACCAATGTTGACAGGTGCTCACCCGTGTAGTACCCATACTATGACAGTCACAGTAGTACACATTTATTTTTTAGGCAAATGTAATATGCTTGACCCTAAGTCTTTCACGTATGTTACATGTACATCTCTTGAGGCACAGTGGAAGCTTATTATTTTATACTCGGTTTAAGTAAGTAAGAAATGGACTGGTTAACTCTGTGTTAGTTGCATTCTAGCAGAGGGGATAGGGTCTTTCACGTATGTTACATGTACATCTCTCGAGGCACAGTGGAAGCTTATTATTTTATACTCGGTTTAAGTAAGTAAGAAATGGACTGATTAACTCTGTGTTAGTTGCATTCTAGCAGACGTACCAATCCGACCATGTGGTTTTTTGGGTTGACGTCAGTGTTTGTTGCCAATCGTTCGTACACGTCGTGAGACTGGGGGTCACTGTGGTGCCACAACTGCCTTGCTTTCAGCAGGAAACAGCGTGCGAATAAAAATGCAAAAATAGCTACAAAGTTTCTTGCGGCCCGTTAGTCTCAGCAATGTTAAGGCCTTGATTTCCGGTAGGCAGTGTTACGATGTTTGTGTGAATATGCATCGAAATTGAGCTTTATAGCCGTTTCTTTATCAGCATGGCATGTCACAACAGTCGAAGAGGTGGCCAGATGAAAATGAGACTGACAGGTAATGTAAAATAACACCGATTATGCCGCTATGTGTTGTTTACTAGTGAGTGACAACTCAAGTGTCATTCAAATTTAGGCTATGGTGTAAGTGATGTCCACTCCAGTAAGCAATCGCGAGTGAAAGCAGAGCAAAGCAAAGATGTGTAATGGGCGTAGGCATGTGCCTCTATGCCCAGCTTGTGCAAACGAAAAATAAGCAGTGAATAAGCAGTGTGAATAAGTGCAATTATATTGTTGTTGTTTCTTCTTGGAACGTCTGTTCGTACGTGATTCCACCACTGCAGATGTCCACACTGTAGATCAACACACAGTAAGTAGTCGCTCAGTGAGTCGTTCATAATAAGTCGCCACTTGTAGGT
>Ga0209339_1000265_pt1 | contig 19611 bp, 16 predicted proteins | sample OlaalgELextract3_FD_187376 | JGI IMG/M metagenome (GOLD analysis project Ga0209339, IMG submission 187376) | Olavius algarvensis symbiont microbial communities from Tuscany, Italy - Type A ELBA extract 3 (SPAdes) (version 2) | ecosystem: Host-associated > Annelida > Digestive system >... | reverse complement strand
GACAGAGTTTGAGAGAGCTGCTGGAAGTTTGCACCGCCGCTTGGGCTCTGGTACAATGACTTCGTCTTCGGTCATTTCTTAAGCCAATTCTGCGGTTACAGATGAAAATGTTTCATCTCCTTTCTCGCAAAGTTCTTTTAGAGTTTATATAATGGTGCTGATGAGACAAAGACTGCAGAAGCTTATCAGCAGGGTGCAGAATAAGAAGCACTTTCTGAAACATGTGCTTCAAACATGAACTTCCTGCTTTGAATCGCTTTTAGTAGTCCGGTAGCTTCAATCCAGGTCTGTGTATCAGACGTCAAATCTTCACAGCTCTGCAGCAAATCAAGTAAGCTTTGACGGTTGTTAATGATTGTCATCGTCGTGGCCAGGTGGCCTGTGCATGGCTGTTCCAGCAGTCTCTGTAGTTGCTGGCCTTCATATGCTGCGTGCATTGTTGGTTGTCTGACAAAATTATACAACATGTTGCAGGTACTAAAAAACTTCTCAACTTCCTTGTCGTCACCAATGGCATGTACCACAACCAAGTGCAGCTGATGGTTAAAGCAATGCACGTATGGAATTTGCTTTCCAAGACGCTCCTGCACCTTCTTCTGTACTCCACAATTCTTCCCCGCCATGACTGATGCCCCATCATAACACTGAGATAGTAAGTTCATTGGGTTCAAACCAGATCGTTGCAAGCTTTCCAAGATTACAGTCGTTAAGGCGTCCGCATCAAGCTTTATCGATGTCGTCATGTCAATCAGAACTTAATGCACTTTCCCTTGCTTTACAAACCTCACAACCACAGAAATGTTCTCCGTGTTTGTAGGATCCCGAGTACCATCTGCCTTAACAGTAAAGTACGGAATATCGGACCAATTCACATCGGACATCAGAATACTGATAATCTCGTTTTGGACTATAGCAGACGTGTAGCATGCATTTTTAGGAATAGTGTTGAAGATTTCCTTGAGTTTAACATCTTTGCTGAGAGTGTATTCAAACAGACGCAGGAATAGTCCTGATGGTTCGTCTTGGTTGTCGGTGTCCAGTGATTCGATGCTACTGTGCCCATCTCCTCTGAGAGGAAGTTCATTTATGCACAGAAACTGGATAACTTCAACAATTGAAGTTATGTAGTATCGGTTCTTTTCCAGCTGCCTTTCATTCACCAGTGTAGATATCTCCTGCTTTGTGCTGGCTCTTGTCTCCTTTTCTTTCCACGCTGTCATTGCTTGGATGTGTACACTGGATGCAGCATGTTTGCTGAAGCCTTTGTTCTTGTCCAGTGCATGCTGCCAGTTGGAGAATCCTGTAATAGTGAAGTATGGATCACTTCTGTTGGAGAAATGCCTGCAACAGTAACAGAATGCCGCCTCCAAGGATACTGAAAATTCAAGCCACGGTCTGCAACTCTACCACGTCGACTGGAAATCGCGCTGCTTGGCACCGTACTTCTTTGGAGCATACTTCTGCAGCTTTGGCTGTACAGGTTTTCCATGAAATTGTCCTAAGTCATCACAGGCAGCCGTAGGGCTATCACTGTCGCTGCAACTCGCAGGCTTTGCTTGTACGACGTATTTTTTTATGTGAGATGACATGATCTCAAATGATATAGTATTCCTCCTCCAGCATCCATGCTATATTCTATACAACAGGGTAGATTAACTCCAGATAATAATATCGGATGAAACTCTAAAACAACAAACTAACAGACTACATTATAGGCCATTAGGCCAACCGCGTTTACAGCTACAAGTGTTCAAACTACTGTTGTAGTTACAACTACGTAAGCAAAGCTGCTGAAGTGGACCAAGTCATCAGCTGGAGAGGAGATTGCCGCAGCAGCAAGCTCACTTGCTGCAGCGGGCGGCAGTCTGCTGCAGCAACGTGTGCTGCCGGCAGTGCAGGGACACTGGACGGCAGTGCACAGCATGAGATCGTAATCTGACACAGACTGTGAGAGGCTAGGCAGTCGGCACTGAGCACAGTGACCGCTGTGTCCACGTGCAAAAGTTGCACTGTACACGTACCATGCCATGCATGTACCCAGGTCAACCGCAGAATGACTTTATGCACATACGCGGGTTGGCTTAAAATACGGGCATCAGCGCATCGCGTCCGTCTGGGTGCACAATGTACAATGCTATTTTTTCATAATTCTGAGAACCTGTGGCGGGGGGCACAAGAACCGTTTGGGGGGGCACGGTACCCCGGTGCTCCCCTTTGATGACATGCCTGTGAAGAAGAGAAGATTTAACACTGAACTGAGACAGCATTTCTTCACAGATAGAATAATTAATCTATGGAACTCACTAGACGAACAAATTGTGTCATCTACGTCACTGAATTGTTTCAAGAATGGACTTGAACTGATGGGTCATGTACAGTCATGTTTTGGCTATTCATCTCCTGAGGCTGAGCCAGTCCCCCCTTCTGGTGAGGCCTCGACCTGGTGAGTTAGTTCCTAAGAGCAGTATCACAGTTGTATTCGCCACGAGCTGAGTGACTGCTGCGATGAGTCGACGGGTTGCTACGATAATGATGCATATGCTGTAAACTCACATGGCTTTTACTAAACACTTAGGCCTACCTGAAAATGAGTAGGCAAAAGAAAAACGACAGTGAAATACAACCATCAAATTTTGCCATTGTTTGAAAACATTATATTTTGGATCTAATAACTAGGGACCAACCTAGTTCATGGGAAAAAATGCGCGATTACACGGCAGAGTTTTTAAAATGTGCCAAATTTCACGGAAAATTCACAGAAGGAGTTTGAGAAATTCACGGAAAATTCATGGGCCCCACAGCCGTTATTTCGAGGTGCTATGTTAATGCAAAGTAAGAAATCTGTCGAATAGCACATTTGAAATTTCTGAACAACGAATATTTATTATTGTTATTAATGTACTAAGTCAAGACTTAAGACTGGACGTAAGTAACTAACACAGTGAATACATGCCAGCTACTTAGTGCTGAAGTGTGACACGTAGCAAACAGCAAAATCCGAACAAAAGCTGTCGATAACACTCTGAAAACCTTCATAAATGAAAGTAAAAGCGTTAAAATTCACGAAAAATCACAGTTTTTGTGGAATTTCGCCGAAACACGGAAATGGGCGTTTTTCACGGAAGAAGGCCAATTTTACGGAAAAAGTCATGGCCGTGAAATCATGAATTAGGTTGGTCCCTACTAATAACAGATGATTACTTTGAGCTCTTTCAGCCTTTATAAATCAAAAGATATCAAAATAGTCTATGCAATGATACGAACGGTCCGTGTATGAATAGTCCTGTAACAAGACTATTCATACACGGACCGTTCGTATCATTGCACTCCTGTAACCGGCGTAAATGTAGCCAGTGTGTATTTTTTCATTGTTTAGACTGTGATTTTCATATAGGTCTTCACATTGTTTTCAGTTTTAATCGTTGGGAAAGTGTTAAAAGCTTTATCAATGGTTTAGGTAAACTTAGTGTACAGTATATTTTAAATCTGCATGCAATTAAATTCTATTACCATCTGCTACATGTTGCTAACACAGTATTAAATGGTTTGTTCTGGTTGCACTTTGAGGATTTCTATGATAAAGACGATTGTTTACATCACATAATGGCCCTCGGCATGTAGCTATTGCTGCGTTACATAAACATTCTAACACTGATTGTCACATTTGTCAGCCTTAATTCAGTGCTCAGCATTTGTAGTTGGTGCTTACATTGTAGTGGTAGTGGTACGTTTTAATGCTTTTATTCCTGTATATATCTGTCTCTCCTTTTTAAAAATTTTTTTCTGCCTATTTTTGGTGAATAGACGTGTTCGTACGATTACCATACGTCCAGGTTTACACAGACCCATATTCTTTTTTAGGTCCTCGTCCTTGTTGTGCAGGCTGTTAGGCATTTGTCTGGGTTTCTGGTTAGGGTTAGGTTACACTAAGGGTTAGGCTCAGGGCCGGCGCCAGACGGGGTCTGGGGGGTGCTCAGTACTCCCACTGAAAATTTCCAGCACCGGTACTGAGACAAGTCCTTCGCACCCCCACTCAGCACCCCCTGTTAGCTGTGACTTAGGTTACACAATGTTATGGCACAGACAGTGATATGGAAGTTGTGTGTGATTGCAATTGCAACATTGTGTGTGTCAAAACTTTTTAAATTTACTTAGTGACGCAGCGGCTTCCTAGGCATACTGAGTACTGACTATGAAGGTCCACTGCCAAACTGTTGTGTTGTCAGCATGAGCCATTTCCCTGAGTTTCGGGACAAGCACAATGCGTCGTGTCATTTAATATTTTGCTGCCATTCATGGTCACTGAGTGTCATTAGAAATGATGCCGTTGAGTAGGGCGTAAGTCCCTATTAGTATTTCATTGTAACTGTGTATCTCGTACCGTTTCTGAGCTCAGCATCAAATAATAGCGTGACTTTGAAATCTGGGTTTGGGGTCATTTGAGGTCATTGAAAAGGGCATTGTTCGATAGACCATATACGACTTTCTGTTGATCGGCCATTGTAATAACTGATTATAACTCTATCTTGTACCATTTTCGAGTTATTTTACATTGAATAATATGGTGACCTTGAAATCTGATTATCACAGACTGTGCGGTAGCGCCAGCAGTGTGTTAATAGCGACTGGCCAAGTTGATGGAAGATGGCAAATTTTGATCCCCCCCCCACAGTATTGAAATCCATGAGCCAACTGCAACAAATTTCCGCACAATTGATACCTCCGCGAGAGGACCCCCTAAACCAAATTTGGTACAAATCCATCCAATTCCAATAAGGGGCAGGGCTTTACAGCCCCATAGGCCGAGACTGCCGAGTGGGTCCAAAGGCCATCCTCAAATACAAATCCATCCACTGGAGGTTTTTGGACAAATGGGTGAAATATAACGTTTTGTGCCTTTTTTATTTATTTATACCTTTTTTTCTGAGACTTGCGTACAGGTCAGACCGGTTGATGGATTTTTACGCGCGATAGCTCATTAGATGTGAAATCATGCAAGGATGTGCCTTTTTGGGGTTATAAAACTTAAATTTAATATTAGGCCCCTATTTATCCCCTAAAACCGTCAAATTTTGGCCATAACGGGACAGTTTTTTCGTTTGAAAATGCTTAACAGTAACGCTCAAGAGTAAACTACCCTTAATCATCATTGTAGCCCCATAAAAGTTGCATAGTGAATATGCAAATCAGGGTCGGCAATTCTAAATATGACATTTGCGACTAGAAATTTTGACCCATTGTCCCCATTAGCCCCCAAATTCCCAAATTTTGCTATACAAATATTGCTTTTTACTAGAAATACACTGTTCCCATTGTCACACATGCACATGTGCTACAAAATTTTTACGCCACTTGGGTATGGGGCTTTGCTTTCCAAAAACAACGTTTAGGACCAAAATTGGCGGGGGTCTGGGCCAGGGGAGCATCCAAAAAAATTGGGACCCCTAGGTATTTCTGCAACCGTTGAAGCTAGCAACTTCAAATTTGGTACACAACTTAGGTTTGGGACTAGCTTACCAAAAAGCAATGATTCAGGACCAAAATTGGTGGGGCTTGTGCTGGGGGGCATCCGAAAACATTGAGACCCCCTATTTATTTCTGCAACCATTGAAGCTAGGGACAGAAAAATTGGTACACAACAGGAGTGAAGGTTTACCTTGCCAAATACAAGTTTTACGACCAAACCAAGTAGAGTCTGAATTAGGAGAGTACCACTCCCCTCCCCATTATGATGATGAATATGCAACCCATCAAAAACTGATGGGTACTACTTAGATTAGTCTACTAAGTGGAATCAAACAGAAAATTTAAGTGTAAAACATACTAAAAACTGATTAGCATGATCAAGTCCAGTTAGGACGAATGATTCGTGAAGGCGGTCCAAAAAGGCAGTTTTGCTGTAATAACTTAGAAATGTAATGAAACTGTAAATATAAATGTAAAAAACTGCAGTTTATACACAAGTTAACGGCGAGTAACACATCTAAAACTGCAAAAATGACAAAAAGGTGATATTTCTCAGCAACACATTGACAAATTTTAGGCGATGTGCTTGTGGGTAATATCACCTTTTTGTGATTATTGGAGTTTTAGATGTGTCACTCGCCATTAACTTGTGTATAAACTGCAGTTTTTTAAAACATTTATCTGAGTTAGAGGTCACTCAAGATCATTGAAACTGGTGCCATTCGAAAACTTGGGTACGGTTTCCTATTCGCCTTCCATAGTAACTATGGCTCTCTCTTGTACTGTTTCCGAGATAAAGCGAGATATTGGTAGAAAAATCACGATTTTTTTCATACAGTCTGCATTCGACCCCCCTCCCCCCGTTATGGGGGTCCCCAAAGGAATATTGCCATCCTGTATAAAACTGTAAAAAAATTTATGACCGAATAATATTTGGTGAACACATTCGACAATTAGCTAAAACATCAGCTGCTATAGCAGCGCCATAAACACAAGCATTCACCGTGTTGTTTTCCAAGTGAAACAGAATGTCATTTTGGTTTAAAACTGAAGTTAAAGACTAGAGTTTTAGCACAACAGCCTATCTAAATGCGTTGCATAACTTTGGCTTAAAATTGGATTGTTCAGATCAACTTTGGTTTGGTTACTTCTTCCCTCTGGTTTTAGGGGAAGGTCTTGGTTGTAAACGAAGTTTTGGTTTAAAACCAAAGTTAAGAACTAGGTTTTAGCGAAACTTAGTCACCCACTGCAGTCTGATGATGATGTATTGTAACTGAGATGGGTAAAACTGGCGATCTCTGAAGTTTTTGTGGGAATACCCAGGACATGGTACGAGATGTGGTCCAGGTTTTGTATTAACCTGCTAAATAATAAGAAATACCAGTTACAGTGACCTTGCATCACCTTGAATGGCTGTCATGCACCATTGCAGAAGACGAAACCAGTGACAGCCCCAGATTACGACAATATCCACGTGGAATTCCTGAAGAACCTGGGCCCCAAAGCTTGCACCTGGCTGTACAAATTCTTCTTCAGAATCATGGCTACCCATTCCATCCCAAAGATCTGGAGAAAGGCCAAGGTGATAGCCATTGAAAAACCTGGTAAAGATCCGAGTTTGGCAGCTAACTACCGCCCAGTCTCACTGCTGAGTGTGTGTTACAAGCTCCTGGAGCATCTTGCACTCCGGCACATTTTTCCCACAGTCACCGTTTTTGCTCAGTCCAGACCAGGCTGGTTTCCGGAAAGGTCAAAGCACTTGTGAAAAGATTGCTGATCTCACCACTTTTATCGAAAATGGATTCCAGCAGAACCTAAAGACTGGCGCCATCTTTCTGGACTTAACAGCAGTATATGACACTGTCTGGCACACTGGTCTTCTTTACAAACTGAGTAAAAGGATGTCATATTGGTTCACCCGACTGGTGGGTCTGCTGCTTCGAGATCGACGTTTCAGGGTGCACATGGGCAATGACACCAGTGCTTGGAGATCCCAACGTAACAGCCTTCCTCGAGGTTCTCTCCTTGCACCAGTTCTGTTCAATTTGTACTCAAACAACCTGCCAGTTACACGCGGCCAAAAATTCATTTACGCTGACGACATATGTCTCGCCATTCAAGGCCAATACTTCAGCGAACTGGAATGCGGTCTCTCATCAGATATGGCGCAGATGTCACACTTCTGTCGATAGTGGCGACTTAAGCCAAGTGCCTCTAAAACAATCAGCAGTGTGTTCCACCTGCATAATACCAGCGCCACCAGCGAACTGTCAGTTTATCTGGATGGCCAGCGCCTTCGGCATGAGTGCCACCCAACCTATCTTGGGGTGACTCTAGACCATACACTGTCCTATAGAGTACACTTGACAGAGACTGCAGGCAAGCTGAAGAACCGAAACAACTTGATGATGAAGCTAGCCGGTTCCACCTGGGGTGCCAGTGCCAACACTGCGGTCATCTGCTCTGGCGCTTTACTATTCAGCAGCAGAGTACTGCGCCCAAGTCTGGTCACACTCTGCTCACACAAGTCAGGTCGATGTGCAGTTGAACTCTACCATGCGCCTCATCTCTGTTACCCTCCATTCTACACCTCTCCCATGGCTTCCTATGCTCTCCAACATTGAACTGCCAGCCCTACGAAGGAAGGCTGCCACTGACAAGCTGGTGGAGAAAATAGTCAAACATGACAGTTGGCCAATCCAGCCTGATATCCTTAACCCACCATTGCTGCGACTGACATCCAGGAAGCCGCTGTGGCTGGACTTGCAACCAGTTGACATCAAAAGTCGATGGAGGCATAACTGGAAGTCGGCTCAGGTGGTCAGTTCTCACCTAGTGTGCGACCCCACAATCCGGCAATCGGCAACAGTGGTCTCTGCTGAACCACTTTTGCACGGAACAGGGACACTGTGGTGCCTGCAGAAGGAAATGGCGACTTACAGACACTGATCTGTGTCCTTGTTGCGAGACCCAGACGATGTTCCACGTTGTCGAATCATGTCCCCTGACAAAACTGAATGGCGGCTTATCTTCGCTACACTCTGCAGATGAAGACGCTGTTTCGTGGCTGACCAGTTAATGGTTTATGACACGTATGCGAGAATAATAAGAAGAAGAAGACGCACCATTAGCTCAAAGCTTTGCACTATGCATCAAGATTTCTAGAGCCTGCTGTTAGTGGCAGAAAGATAGCCCAGAATCTGTAGATTTTTGTAATGTACAGGTCGTGCATAAGCTTGCAGTGGTCATTGCATGAGGAGGCATTAAATGATAGTTGGGTTTGTGAAGGCAGCGACTTTTACACATTGGTGTGCAATTATTTTGGAAACAATGCAGTGAATTTGGTATCCAAAAACTAGAGTTCCTGGGTGACTGCGTGGTGAAAATTGCATTCTCCTATGTTCAGTTTCATGACACTATTAGCACAAAGGCCCGAAAATTGCTCATTTTACACAGTTAATGCTTCTTCAAGGGATGACCACTGCACATTTATGCACAACCTGTACATCACTGCAATCTACACACTGTCTTTTTTCTACTGATTCTACTGACAGTATAGCTTTGTCTTCATTCATTTTTACCGCACGACACCATGGCAATATGTCTGTTCGTCCGTCTCTCCATCCGTGTGACAGACGCTGGTATTGTGTCTAAACAGTTATACATATCTTGAAAGATTTTTCACTATCGGGTAGCCCCACTATTCTAGTATTTCCATACCAAACAGGATGGCAATATTCTGATGGGGACCCCCCTAACAGGGGCATCGAATGCATGGGGGTATGAAAAAATCACGATTTTCGAACAATATCAGGCATTATCTTGGAACTGATGCAAGATAGAGCCATAGTTACTGTGGAAGGCAAATAGGAAATTGCTCCAAGCTTTCGAATGGTACCAGTTTGAATGATCTTGAGTGACCTCTGACTCAGATTTCAAGGTCTCGACATTATTCAACGTCAAATAACTAAAAAGTAGTACAAGATAGAGCTGTATTTACAATAGCAGACCAATAGGAACTTAAGAAGTCATATATAGTCTATCGAACGGCGCCATTTTCAGTGACCTTGAACGACTCCTACCCCAGGTTTCAAGGTCACGCCATTTTTGACGCTAAATTTATCAGAAACGGTACGATATACAGACATAGTTTCAATGGAATACTGATACAGAATTACACACGCCCTACTCAACAGTGTCTTTTTGAATGACCTTGAGTGACTTAGCAAAATATTTAATGACAAGAAGTGTCTAAGTCCCTGGGCTACCCAGCAATAGGTGACTTTAAGATTCGCTAAAACTTAGTTCTTAACTTTGGTTTTAAACCAAAACTCTGTTTAAAACCAAAGTTAAGCGGAAACTTAAAGTGGCAACAAAGTTTGGTTTTCAACTCGGTTTAAACTCAAGAAGTTCCGCTAAAACCGAAGTTAAGAAGTAACTTAAGAAGTAACTTCGGTTTTAAACCAAAGTTAATCTGAACAATCCGGTTTTAAACCCAACTTACCCAATGCAATTAGATAGTTAACTCCGCTAAAACTCTGGTTCTTAACTTTGGTTCTAAACCGAACTGACTTTATCTTTCCGATTAAATTTAGACTAAGATGGTCGCTGGCGGCAAACATAAATATTTACATTGCCAGCGACCATGTGCTTGCTAATCGCTGGAGACGTGCAGCAAATTTTCTACGTGTTTTAAAAATAATGCCTAAGCAAAGAAGGTGATCACTTGTCGATGTGGCTCACTGCTCATCAAACCCACGAACTCAATAGGTGCAGGGAGCACTAGCAGTCTTTAGACGGCAAGAAGGGCACATCGGAACTGCACACGGTTACCGTGGTTATTAAAACTGCATTTAAAACCGGGTTTTAAACCGAAGTTAATCTCACCATTGGTTTAAAACCGAATTTAGCATTCAGATTAAGCTTTGGTTTAAAACCTTAGTTTAAAACTTTGGTTTTAGCAGAAACTTAAAGTCACCCAGTGTCCATTTGCCTCCACTTAATACTGGTTTGTGACAGACAGACAGATGGACACTGAGCTTATAGCTATTATATGCTGTACATAGCTGTGCTATGCTGCCATGCAGAAAAATTGAATCACTGCTGCATGCCATTCTTATATTATTTTTTTTAGTATTTTCAGCATAATATTGTTTACTGTACAATATACTGGCATATTATTAACATATTGCAATTTTTCATTATGTCAACAGATGTATCAGAATATGTGAAGCAAGGCACAAAACTGAAGGTGTCGACAGAAGGGTTTGATGTGGGCAGGTTTGCATTTTTTTCTGTTGTCTTGTGGTTGTATCATTAGAATAATTACAACACTGTGTATGTGTCTTTAATCCAACAAAATCTCTGCTAGTTAAAGTGAAAGTTGCAGAGGAGTCAGTAAGATAGCATAAAGCTCAGGTTCTTCTGATGAAGGCCTCTGATAGAGGTCGAAATGTCAAGTTGAAGGTAATGATTTTGGTTGTGTTTGATGAATTTAACTAATAGCTGACCTCTTGCTGAGCATTGCGGAAAGTGCACAGATGCGAAAACTGGCACTAACCCGTAGTCCTGACCTTATCCAATCCACGAGGCAGGGTCCTGATCGTAACCGATCTACGAGGCGCGCAATAAGTGACTAACTGTCAGACCGTGGTGGATGGGAGATATCATTCCTGCTGCCAGTAAGGCTCTGTGCTATTAGCCTACACAGCAATGCAAGCATGCAAGTCTTATAGTACATTGGCGTAGAGTGATTGCTGACTTCTGGCAGTTTTCAGTGTGAAAAGCTGTGGACGTTTCTGCTTTTTTCCTCCACTTAATTGGTACTTGATTGCAACACTGCTGACGTGTTTGTCATCATACTGTTAAATCTCTCGAGCAGTTTACTATCTGAAACTCGCGTTACAAAAGTTTGCAAATTACAAATTTGTGGTTTTAGTTGCAAATTAAACACCATTCAATTGCATTTTGATGTGTTATCTTATATCTTTCATTGTCTTGACATACACATGTACATTGTTGGTTTTATGTTCAGCTCATATTTTTCGATCACATGTGGGTGCTGTTCAGCGGACCTTGGGCGCCTGTATCGTACTACACCTCGTAATCTTGATGAAATTCGAGATATGTTTACTATATACGTCGACACCATTGAAATGTAAGTCTGTTATCTATGACATTTATGCTACTGTTACTTGTTTAAAAGTTGTAATCAACTAAATGAGACGTTATTAAGAGAAGCAAATGTGCATTGCCATAAGTTACAAAGTGAAATAATAATGTTGATTGTAGGTGTGTGCATGCCCCTGCACCAGTGTGTCTAGAACTATAAATCAGAAATGATCAACATGGCAAATAGTCAGTGGCCCTTAGTTGTTGTAGAGATAGTAATAAATTACTTTTGGCTTTTGTTCTTTGGCAGTACAAGTCTGTCTGTCGCTGTGTGGCAAATACTGCCTAACAAAGCAAATACAGAACATTTCTTGGCCGCTTATTTAATGATAAGAAAGGAAAAATGGAAATACATACCATTGTGAAAGTGCTCGGAGAAGACAGAGCTGCAGTGCTGCTTAAGATAAATATGCTGAAGCACAACACAGCTTGTTAATACGTGCACAACGACATGACATCTGCAATGCTGCCTATGAAGTACATGTCCTTCCTGAAGGGCTGGATTTAACAGGTAGGAGACCTGAGGCCAACCAAGCGTTGCTTGTAAGGCATGGTAATGGTAAAAGGCTATTCCAGAGATGTCATCCGTTGATGACATACATGTGTAGTGACCAAACGGTGAAGAGTCTTCAAAATGTTAAGCACCCGGTGACCCGGGGCAGACATATTCTTCAGGATTGCCTGGGCTCCTATAACTCTGACCTCTGCATTGAAAAATTTCTGACTATCTCTTAGTTACCAGGATGGCCGTGCTGGATACCTTCAGTAAAAAACAAACAAAAAAATGTTTGGTGGGAGGCCTGGGATCACAGGTCCTTTGCCCCTACCTCCCCAGACTCTTGTTTATTGATACCAAATTTTGTTGCAGGTCATATGTGTAATGCACAATGAAGGAGTTGCGTGGGTGAAATTGGTGTAAAAACTGAGATAGCTGAACTTGTCGGTGCAGTAACTCGGAAACGGTGGGAAACATGACTAAGGTTGCTGTCCGCCACTAATAGGAAATGCACTTATAACGGCTTTTAACTCGTACCATGTTTGATGACCTTGAATGACTGTACTCTGCTGGTTTACCCTATCTGTCTTTTTCTGGAGCTCTGTATAAGTGAACGAAGATAGAGCTATGCTGTCCATGACAGAAAGTTAGCATAGGGTCTTGGATTTCAGCGACGTAAAGACCATGCATGAATTCACAAGGATCATCCTGTGAATGTGATAGTGTAATAGGTTGTAATGTCCAACTAAACACAATATAGGTCATTTCAGGGCTGATTGTGTGTGTCAGATAATCCAATCAATAGTGTCGTAACGCTGAAGGCAGGTTCAGAAACAACACACACAAGAACTTAGCTATCGCCAATAGATCACGCGTCAGCTGTGCACACAATACGTCTAGGGCATTTATAGGCCTAATTACCCCGTGACCTTGAAATCTAGCTTAAGGGTCACCACTCAAGGTCACTGTAAACGGAGCCATTGGACAGATCATACACGACTTAGTGGTAATCGAGTTAATAGACGGTGAATAATATCATGACCTTGAAATGCGGCTAGGAGGCCAGTCAAGGTCGTTGAAAATGGTACCATTTCAAAGCTTAGGTATGGTTTCCTATTCGCCTCCCCGCATAGTAACTATGGTCGTATCTTTAGCCATTTCAGAGATATTCAGCGTCAAAGAGTGGCCTGACTTTGAAATCTGGGTTTGGGGTCGTTCAAAGTAATTGAAAATGGCGCGGTTCGATAAACCATGTATGACTTGCTATTAGTCTGCCATAGCTCTATCTTGTACCATTTTCACGTTATTTGATGTTGAATAATATTGTGACCTTGAAATGTGGGTTAGAGGTCAGTCAAGGTCATTGAAACTGGTGCCATTCGAAAGCTTGGGTGCGGATTCCTATTTGCCTTCTATAGTAACTATGGCCATACCTGTAGCTGTTTGTGAACTATTCAGCATCAAAGAATTGTGTGACCTTGAAAACAGGGTTAGGGTTCGTTCAAGGTCATTGAAAATGGCAGCATTTGATAGATCGCATATGAGTTCCTATTAGCACTCCATAGTAACTATGGCGATATATTGTATCATTTACGAGATATAGCGAGTTATTGGTCGAAAATCACGAAATTTTTCTACCCCACCTGTATTTAACACCCCCACAGGGGGTGACCCAGTCAGAATTTCGTGAATATGTTTGATGCTGATAAAACTAGAATGATTCGGCTACGGTGTGGTGAAGAAAATGCGTTAAGCTGTTTTCATACAATACCGGAATGTAATGGACGGACTGACTGACGGACAGATTTGCTATATCAGTATTGCGCGTCAGTATGCTGACTCGCGATACAAAGCAGCGTTTTTTTCGGGGGGGGGTAAACCCATCTAAAAAAGCAAAAACCTGCCCCAAACAATGGAATTTCAGTTTTTTTTGTGGCAGTAATAATTAAAAATTTTATTATGTTTAAAGATTTTATACCCATGAGTAATGAGTTAGCAAATTTGTAGCTATGTAAAACTATTCACGAAGCTAAATAAATGCCCAGCTGATGAGCTGCAACAAGTCAAACAACCAACAAACTTTTCACGTTTTATCTTTTTTTCACAAATTATTTTAAATTGTTTCCTCAGTTTTTATTATCAAACTCTGTGCATATTACACATGACTTTAAAATTACACATACCGAAAAATCTCGCATATAATACGCACAATTTTGACCTAAAAATGCGTGTCTAAGAAAGGGGTGCGTATTATACACGAGTAAGAAATTTTTCAAAAAAATACTGGAATTTAATCGAAGCGTGTATGGTGATAAACCGACATTACTGATGATAGGCAAGTAATCCGAAAGAGATAACGTAATGTAAACTTGCGTCATAAGCATCATACTGACAAACAGAATTCAAACCAGCTACGTTACGTTACGTCAACGTCATTGCCGTTTACTTACTTTCAAATGAAACACTATTAATGGCGGTAGCTTTGTTTACTGTTTTGCTATACAATTATACTTCTTTTATAAATTAATTATAAGGTCAAGGTTGAAAATTGTAATCTTATTGTACGATGCATCGACTACTTTCAACGTAACAGTCCAGTATTTGCAATGCAAGCATTTTTCGACGTTTGCCCGAAGCCGGGTGCGTATTGTACATGAAAAATCTGCGTATTATACACGAGTGCACATTATTTGCGACATTTTACGGTAACATCGGTTTTTAAATCATGTCATGTCACAGAGCTGTTCTCTTCTCCAAGTTCTCAGTGCGTAACTTTATCTACTTTGCTATTCAGGCAAACAATAATCATGTTATAGTAAGTAACATTTGAAGTCAACTTTAAATTTCATTACTTAAATTGTAATTATAGCACTTAATAAAAGAACCCCCTTGCCTCCAGTTGGCCACATCTGAGATGTGATGTTGGTCTGGAGGAAAGGGAATATAAATACAAACTGTCTCTATGGTACAGTATTGTGTACTATTACAATGGTGCACAAAGATACGAGCAGTTCTTACAGGTCGGTCGACTGTATTGGGCTTTGATCTTGCTTGGTTTAGCTCTGTCTTCCAAGTGCCTCTGTGTCTTCGGTCTTAATGGTGCTATATAGATACTAATTTTTTTTGCATACATCCTTTTAGTGAGCTGAGCCTGGTGAGATTGGCCCTTGACCTGGTTGACTAACCATCATCCTTCAGTGCTATGACACTGTTGGTTGGGTCATGTGACCCGTAAGATCGTCTCCGAAATGACCTATAATGTGTCGAGTGGGACGTTAAACTCTACTATACGATACCATACCGTCTTTAGAGGAATTAACAATAATAGTGCAGTTAATTACTTTCCCTTTACATATTTATTTGCTGTGGACAGCATCTAGTACTGCTCATTCAAATAAAAAATCCGTGAAAAATCCAATGAAACACAAAAAACATGCCAGTTTGGTTTTTAAAAAACCCAGGTTTTTAACCCTGATTGAAGGACAGTGGTTAGTCAACAAGGCTCAGCTCACTAAAGTGAGGGTGCATGTAGTGATTAAGCAATTTTGGGCTTTTCTACTGCAATTGTCAAAGCAGATGTATGAGCATGCAGTTTCTACCTTGTAGGCTACTAATGTTTCAGAATCAGGGCCTCTGTGAGCCTTTTAAATCAACTTCAATTGGTCAAATATTTCACATTTTACTCTAGTATCCAAAGAAACAAAGAAAACCCAGATAACATTAAATCAGACACTTTATTTTTTGTCCTACTGTTGTGATGCACCCATGATGTTATTGTGTTGAAATCGGTGCAAAACATGACCAAACGTACTGTAGTTCCCTAATAGGAAATCGCATGAGGTCTTTCGATTGGTCTGACAGTTGTTGACCTTGGACAACACTGAAATGTCATACCAATGGATTGAAGCTAAATTAGTTGGTTATGGAACAGAGTGAAGTGGGCATGGTACATACACCATGCACCATAGAATGTATGTGCTGCCACACATTTTGTCAGCAGCAGCGAATTTCTTGTGTTAAACAAGATTCACGTGCCGTGTTATACTAAGTGTGGCTGTGACTGTCACAGAATTTATGAAACTAGATGTTAACAGATATTGGGATATAGGAATTTTAGTACAACAAACTGACGGTGTCTTTACAGTTCTGGTAGTGCGTAACGATAGAAAAATTAATTTTGAATTTATTAATCTAGCTGTAAGATATTCGGTGTGGTGTCTAAAACCATAGAGCAAATTTACGCAGATCAAGCATTAAATTATCTAAAATTCCTACTGGTCGTTTTTTCCACATCCAAAAATGTCATCAATTTCAGGGATAGAAAAGTGTCACACACTCATAGATGGGCTGCTATTTGGTGGAGCAGTATATTAATGCTTCACTCTTTGGCCTGCCATGTCACAGCTAATAACAAGGAAAATTGGAAAATCCAACCTGTACGAAAAATTCAACCACGCCCTCTTTGTGTTGAGTGTGATTGATGCACACCACAGATAAAGTTATTAAATGAACATTTTAAAACAAATTTACAAAAGTCATAATTTCTCACAAAAGTGCCATTTGCATTGGCAAAATCAATATTATTTATATATGGTACATCACTTTGTACAACCCCATGTGTGTTATGCGATAGGACGTCTTTACGACTGTGCTTTGTTTGATTTGGTGACTAGTCTGGTGTGGTGCATGTTTGTTGTCAGTTGGTGTAAATGTTCGTGTCCATGTAGGTACCAGATCGGCTGCAGACAGCAGCAACCGTTGACGGCCGACAGTGTTCTAACGATGATGGAAATCAAGTCTCGTCTTGGTGAACTCCAGAAATCTATAGATGAGCAAAGCAAATTTATCGAAGAACAAAACAGATGTCTTGATGAGCACAAGAAAGTGAGTCATATGGTGACTCCTAGTATAGCATTAATAGTAATGTTTACACGTCTGTGATAGTGTTAATGGGCAGCTTGTGCTAAGAAATCGGTCACATTGGGTCACTTTATCTTTTGTTTATACCCATGTTTAAAACGCTAGAGGTCTAAACCAAATACTCAGTTTAAAACCTAACTACAAATCAGTATGCATCACCTTCGAAATTCTTTCACCAATTGATTCGTAGGAAAGTTCTCTGTGTACACATCACAAAAATTTTCACCTCACCTGCAGTATGTCGCTACACTACCTTGTGAAATTTGAAAATCAAAAATATTACCGACTTTTCACATTGAACATGGCAACGAATATGTTTAACTAATTTAATGTCAGATCTGTATGACCTGTGACAAAATATCGCACTAGTGATTTTACTTAAATATCTGTACAACATATGAAGTATAGCCTAGAAAGAACGAAGACAGTGTGAAGAAACTGAAGATAATCATGGTGAAAAAATCGCCATGATGCAACAATGTTCAACTGAATAAGGTTCAGCTGTTGATTTGAGACGTCGTCTGACAAACTTCAAACTGTTAGTCAGTCAGTCAGTGTCAGCAGTCTTGAGACAGTCTGTCTAACTACTGTTAAATGTTAAATCAAGTACTCAAAGTGTCCTCAGGAACATGTAAACAGTTTTCTGGGATGCTGTCAAAATCAGCTACATTTTTGTATTTTCAACTTAAGCTATTGTAGCAACATATTGCAGATGCGGTGGAAATCTTTGTCATTATACATAGAGAATTTTCCTACGAATCAGTTGGTGAAAGACTTTTGAAAATTAATCCTCAATTGCCAAGTTATTATCAAACATCAAGTGCTATTGAGACAAGGTGTATATAAAAATTGTTTTTTCCTTACATTCTTGTCTTTACCATTTAGTTAGCTGAGCTTAGTGAGATTGCCCTTGACACGGTTGACTAACCATCGTCTTTTAGTGCTGTGACACTGTTGGTTGGGTCATTGGACATGTAAAATCTTCTCCAAAATGACCTATAATGTGTTGAGTGGGCCATTAAACCCTACCATACATACCTTGGTGGAGGGAGACTCAGGTTCACACCGTCGTGCCAAATATCACTGTTGTGGCTTTAAATATATGGGCTTACAGCCCTCAAAATTGCCAAAAATGGTAATGTTTGGTATAAATTTGCCCTTAATGGAAAATCCAGGGGGTCCATAGAAAAACTTTAATATAGGTGCCCAACTACAATGCAATGGCACCATGCTTGTTTTGAAAATTACGCTGCTTAATAGCGTTTCTGTTATCACAAACTTCGTAATTTGAATGCTTGACATACAAAAAACAAACTACAAATCACCACCAAGGCAATGTAATACCAGCAGGCCGTGCAATCCCTTGGGCAATTCTCACGAAATTTTGTGTCCTGGAGGGATTCCTAATATTTCATTAGTCCGTTCTCTTAAGCCATAAATTTCAACATTATATGTGTAGAAATGTGGTCTTAAGTAGCTCAAACTTGAGAAAAATTTGAATTTTTGGTAAACATTTGCCACTAAGGGATGAATCCCCCCGAGCGATTTCTACAAAATTAGGCACAGGGGAGGGAGTCCAAGGTCCACAGTCTGCACCCTTGTGCCAAATTTCACCATCGTGGCTTTAGAAATGTGGGCTTAAGTCCACCAAAATCATCAAAATATGGATTTTTGTTATATATCTGCCCCTAAAAACTTTAATATAGGTGCCCAACTACAATGCAATGGCACCATACTTGTTTTGAAAATTACACTGCTTACAAAATATCGCACGTCAGATTTGGCATGTGAGAGGGAGTCTGAGGTCCAGAACCTCATGCCAAACCTCATCATTGTGGCTTTTAAAGTATGGGCTTACAGCCCCCAAAATTGCCAGAATTGGTAATTTTTGGTATAAATTTGCCCCTAAGGGAAAATGTTGAGGGTCCATAGAAAAACTTGAATATACAGGGTGGTCCAAAATAAGTGGCGCCCCTGACTTATTTTTTCCGATAACTTTGGTAAAAGTACGCCAATTTTAACCATTCTTTCATTGTTACAACAAGAAAATCATGGCGCGTAAACGTAAAATTGTGACGACCACTTCACCTTAATTCTGTGGCCACACTACCTAACAGAACAAACACTACTGCTAATGTGAATGACACAATAATATTTTGCATATGCAATATAAATCAAGTTGCGTATTTTGTTGGCTAAGATGTTTACTTACTTATTCACAGAAATGCTTCATGACGTCACTATTACGTCCTATTTTGTTTGTGTTAATTTTAACAGTTATAGTCGTTTTTGATGCTTGAGATGGGCAGAATAACAAAATGATGGATGTTTGATCATGGGCTTGCGCACAGAGAAGAAGTGGGCGCCAAGCGCGCCGCCTTATAAAACAGTTTCAGAACAAGCGATGGTCGTTGAGAAGTCAGAACAAGCGATGGTCGTTGAGAAGTCAGAACAAGCGATGGTCGTTGAGAAGTCAGAACAAGCGACGGTCGTTGAGAAGTCAGAACAAGCGACGGTCGTTGAGAAGTCAGAACAAGCGACGGTCGTTGAGAAGTCAG
>Ga0209339_1000264_pt1 | contig 19653 bp, 13 predicted proteins | sample OlaalgELextract3_FD_187376 | JGI IMG/M metagenome (GOLD analysis project Ga0209339, IMG submission 187376) | Olavius algarvensis symbiont microbial communities from Tuscany, Italy - Type A ELBA extract 3 (SPAdes) (version 2) | ecosystem: Host-associated > Annelida > Digestive system >... | reverse complement strand
TAACCTGAAGCACAGCAGATTGCTGCTTTAACCAATTTTTCAAAGAACATTGACCAAATTTAAAATGTTGGACCTACAATTTTGTAATTTATTCTGATCAATTTTAAGTTTATGCGCAGGCTCTATAAATTCTTTTGAATTTCAAAAATATGATTTAAGAAATAGAAAATCGGCATCATATCCGGTAGCCGGATCTGAGAAATGCCATGGCATAATGCTTTTGTCGTCAATAGGATCAAGCTTGACAATTAAGCGACCTTATGCCAAACAAAATCGAAGACGGAAGCTCTATCCAAAGCAGGCTCACATGCGCTTATCCATGCCGCGTTTCATGATTTCCGAACATCCGCTTCCCTGGCTCTTACCCCTCATTGCCATGCTATTGGCGTTCGCCGTTTTTCCCCTGGCTTACAATATCTATCTTAGTTTTCATGAATTCGCCATATTCAAACGTTCACTGGTTTTTGTAGGCTGGGATAATTGGCTGAAACTTTTTGACGATACCCGTTTAAATAATGCCCTGTTTGTCAATATCGTCTATACGATCGTCTGCCTCACGGTCCAACTTGTGCTGGGATTCCTGATCGCGATGCTGCTGGACAGCGATGTAAAGGGCTTTGGTCTGATGCGGGCGCTGTTCTCGCTTGCGCTGGTAATTCCACCCGCCGTAACCGGCATGATGTTCAAGCTGCTAGAAGATCCGCAGTTCGGCATGTTCGCCTGGCTATTGGATGAATTCCATATTTTATCGCGCGATATCCCTATCCTGGCAACTTCCGAACTGGCTTTAATCGGAGTTATGATTGCCGATATCTGGCAATGGACACCCTTTGTAACGCTGATTTTCCTGGCCGGACTGCGGGGGCTGCCAAAGGAGCCTTTCGAAAGTGCGATGATCGACGGTGCCTCCCAATGGACCATTACCGCAAAATTTACGATCCCCATGTTGAGCAAGGTGATTGCCGTCGCAGTGCTGATACGCGGAATCGATCTATTCCGTACCTTCGATTACATCTATGTGATGACCTCGGGGGGACCGGGAATTCAGACCTATACCTTAAGTTTTTATACCTGGAAACAGTTTGCGACATCGCTGAAATGGGGCTACGGGGCAACCCTAAGTCTGCTGGCGCTCATCATCATCAATGTCGCCGCTAACCTGCTGATCAAATTCGCTAAAATCAGGTGGTAACGATTTGAATTCACTAAGAACCAAAACACTGCGGATCGTGGTAGCCTGGGCCGTAACCCTAATTATGTTGCTGCCGATATATTACTGGATTACGGTTTCCATCAAACGGGACAAAGATGTATTCGTAATACCGCCGAAGCTGTTTCGTTTTGATCCGACGGCGGATTATTTTAAGGCGGTCCTGCTGGATATTTCACCGGTAAAACAGTCGATGGACTCCCGCGGCTCACTGGGGTTTTCAGGCGGGGGCATCTCCTATATGGTTCCGCGACTGGTTGACAGTATGATTATTGCCGTAAGTTCTACAATCATAGTCGTAACCATTGCCGCCTTGGCAGCTTTTGCGCTATCACGGCTCCGTTTTCGGGCGCAGCACCATTTTGTCTATCTCATCCTATCAACCCGAATGCTGCCGCCGGTGGCCGTCGCGATCCCCCTTTTTCTGAGTTACAAAACGATTGGACTCTACGATACCCATTTAGGTGTTATTCTGGCCCACACCATGATGAATATACCCCTGGCCGTGCTGCTTCTCAAAAGTTTTTTTGACGACGTGCCCAAAGAGATTGACGAGGCCGCAATTATAGACGGCGCGACGTACTGGCAAATTTTTCGCAAAATCATACTGCCGACCATGCGCACCGGTGTTGCGGCCACGGCCGTTCTCTGCTTTATTTTCAGCTGGACGGAGTTTCTTTTTGTGTTGATGTTGACGGCCACAAGACTAAAAACCGTACCGGTGGCGACATCCGCCTTTGTAACTTCCACCGGCACCCAGTGGGGAAGCCTGGCAGCGCTGGGGGTTGCGGCATTGATCCCGGCCTTTATTTTTATTTTGCTGGTACAAAAAAATCTGGTCCGGGGTTTGACAATGGGATCCTTGAAACAGTGATCCGTTTACCCAAAGGCAAGGATCCCTTTATTCTTAACTAAGGGAGGAAAAATCATGAAAGAGAGAGACCAAAAGTACTATCTGGCTAATTTGGCGGACAAATTAGCCAAGGGGAAAATTGGACGGCGTGATTTTCTGCGCAAAGCCTTCAAATTGGGCTTGAGCATGTCGGCCCTGGGGGCTTTGTCTTACCTGCCGTTTAGGGGACGTCTGGGAGCAATTCGACCGGATGCACTTGCTGCGACTTCGGCCTCGGGCGATGCACTGGCCTGGGCCAAGGATGTCGGCAAACCTTATAGCGGCAAAACAGTTCGCATGGCGACGGAATCCACGCCGCCCAGCAAAGGTATTGCCGAACTGGTCAAATCCGAGTTCACACCGGCTACCGGCATCAATGTCGAGATTGAAGTTCTGCCGCTCGAGCAGGTCTTGCAAAAACTGACCCTGGACGTGGCATCCGGCACCGGAACCTATGATCTTTACTACATGGATCAAAGCTGGATGGCCAGTTTCAGCAATGATACCATCGATCCGAGAGAGATTTACGACGCCAAAAAGGAACTGGCTTTTCCCGACTACAATTTTGATGATTTCCTGAAACCCCTCGTCGATGGTATCAGCATGTACAAAGGTAAAATGGTGGGGGTGCCTTATGATATCCCCATTTTTATTCAGATGTACCGCATGGATGTTTACGACGAGCTGAATCTTAAAGTCGCCACCACCATGGACGAATACCTGAAAAACGCCCAAATTATCCAAGAAAAGAAAAAAAGCGCTGGTATTTACGGGACCACGGGCCAGATGAAATCCGGCCATTATAGCCTGAATTGTGACTGGACGGCCTGGCTTTGGGGACACGGCGGATCAGTCTTCCGCGCGGATGGGACCTTCTCCGGCAATGACGCCGAGGGTCTGGAAGCCATGGAATATTGGATCAAGCTCAAAGAAAATATGCCCGCCGGCGTCGATACCTGGACCTGGGACGGGGAGTTTCAGTCTGTGGCCCAAGGGATTGCCGGACAGGTGTTGAGTTGGGGTGAATTTTTACCGAGCTGCGACGATCCGAAAAGCTCCAAGGTATCGGGTTTGCTTGGGGTCGCAATACCACCCAAGGCCAATAAGCTGCGCCCGCTCGATCAGTGCGGCTACGGCGAAATTCCCAATGTGGGGCATCAGGGCGGCAGCGCCCTCGGCCTGTCCAAATACTCGGAAGTCAAGGATCCGGCCTGGATTTTTATGCAATGGGCGACCTGCCCGGATACCCAGGCCAGAATTTCCGTGCTGGGCGGCGGCTCCAGCCCGATGCGCCACAGCACCTTCAACCACCCGGATGTATTGGCGGCCGCCAAAGTCGGGGCGGGCACCACCCGGCATTTCCCGGTTCAGAAAGAAACCATCGAAAATTATATGGGCTCCGAACCGGATTTGCCCGAATGGGCCGAAATTTCAAACAACATCATCCCGGTGGAGCTGGGACGCTTTTTTGCCGGGGAGTATAAATCGCCCAAACAGACGATGGATATCATCGCCAAACAGGTGCATAAAACCATAGGCAAATAAATTAAATTTAAAACCGGCGGATTCTAAATCGAGTTCGCCGGTTTTAACCCGCTTAACGACTAAAAGGATTCAATACAAATATCTTCTACTTGGGGTGTATTTTCTCAAGAAGGACGAAACAGGGACCAAAATGAAAGATCTGGTTGTTGGAATCGACAGCAGCACGCAATCCACCAAAGCCATTGCCTGGACAAAAACAGGAGAGATCGTGGCCGAAGGCAGAAATCCCGTCGAGCTTCATAATCCCCGCCTATATTGGTTCGAACAAAACAGCCGGGACTGGTGGGATTCCTGCCGAATTGCACTGCAACAGTTAACCAATCAGGTAGATCCCGGGAGAATCGCTGGTATCTCCATCTCCAATCAAAGAGAAACGTTGGCGTTTCTTGATATTGAAGGCAACGACGTCCGGCCGGCCATGATCTGGCTTGATGAGCGCTCACGCCAACAGGTCGCCGATTTATCTTCTCAAATCGGAGCGGACGTCATTCACAATATAACCGGGCGACCGCCAGATACCACCCCCGCGCTTTACCGAATTGCGTGGCTTAAGGAAAATGAACCGGATGCTTTTGCAAAAACCCACTGTTTTACGGATGTACAGGCTTTTCTGGTTTCTCAATTAAGCGGCAAATTGAAAACAGGATGGTTCAGCGCGGATCCTCTAGGATATTTCGACATTCGTAAAAAAGTATGGTCGCAAACACTGCTGGATTTTCTCGAACTGTCACCTGACCGTTTTCCGAATCCCCATGCGCCCGCGACAATGATCGGCAGCGTTACGCCCGATGCCGCCCGCCAAACCGGCCTGGCGCCTGATACCCGAATTTTTGCAGGCGGCGGAGACGGACAATGCGCGGCTCTCGGCACAAACTGCATCTCGCCCAAACGGGCTTACATCAATCTCGGTACTGCGGTGGTATCCGGCGTTTGGTCGCCGGAATGTATCAACAGCAAGGCCTGGCGAACGGAAATCTCGCCGACCGGAGAAGGGTATATCCTTGAAACCTGTTTGAAATCGGGAGCGTTTTTAATCAACTGGTTTGTCGATCAATTTTTGCCGGGCGACCGGGGAGCGGAAGATTTTTTCAACAAGATAGAACAGAAAGCACGCCAAATACCCATCGGATCGGACGGGCTGATGACCCTTCCCTATTGGTCAGGTGTCATGAACCCTCATTGGAATCCTAATGGCCGAGGCTGCTTTATCGGTCTTGGTGGCGACCATACCCCCGCTCATCTATACCGATCAATTTTGGAGGGCATGTGCCTCGATCAGGCCCAGGCGACCCGTGCGGTGGAAAGGGAAACCGGGCTGCAGATCGAGAAATTCGTCGCCATCGGCGGAGGTGCAGCGAGCCCCTTATGGATACGGATACTGGCGGATGCCACCGGCAAGGATGTGGCAATTTCCGATACGGTTGAGGCTTCCGCACTGGGAGCCGCAATGCTTGCAGGTTGCGGTGCCGGTTGGTTTAGCTCGTGCAACGAAGCCGCCGAGGCGATGAGCGGCAAAACCAAAACCGTGGCACCCAACCCGAAGGTCCGGCAGACATGGGATGAATTGCTCGCAATTTATGGCCGGCTTTTTCCCGACAATGAAAATACCTTCAACGATCTGGTCAATTTTGCCGTAAAGTCGGCCAAAGTCAATAAAATATAAGCGTCAGGGGCCGCAGATAAAATAGAGGTGATGATGTCTAAAGATTTTGGCGGTGTCGTTAATGAATTGGTGGCGGGTGAGTGGAAACATCCGCACACCGGCCAACCGGTATCGATCGACATTCGTTCAATCGTGATTAAAGAAACACTCGATGGTCTGGAAAACGAGTTGGTTCATCATCTTCATAAAAATGAAAAGCTGGCGGTTGTCTCGGACCGCTACACATTTGAAGTGCTCGGCCGACGAATCGGATCGGCCCTGCGATCCGGCGGGTTTGCCATCGAAGAAATTGTATTGAAGAAGCCGCACGCCGACATTGAGAAAGTGGATGAATTGCGGCATTTGACCCGGCATTGTGACGCCATGATCGCCGTTGGCTCCGGTACGATCAACGACAGTGTCAAGTATGCCTCTTTTTTAGATAAAAAACGATATTCGGTCTTTCCCACGTCACCCCAGCTGGCTTATGGGACACCCACCGCATCGATTTCCTTTGATGGGTTTAAGAAATCGATTACTGCGCTGCCGGCTCAAGGGGTTTTTTTCGACCTGTCGGTTATCTCCCAGTGCCCGATCCGCTTGACCCGCAGCGCTTTTGCCGATTTAATCTGCCGAACCACCTCCCAGGTAGATTGGTATATGTCACACCTACTATATGGTACGAATTACCGTAAGCTGCCCTATTTTTTATTGGCTTATGACGAAAAAGGACTTTTAGATCACGCCAAAGCTCTGCAGGAAGGGAATTTTGAGGCTTTCGGCATACTGGCCCGAAGTTGCGCGCTTATGGGACTTGCGATCTGCATTACCAAAACCAGTCATCCCGGAAGCATGGGCGAGCACATGATGTCCCATTATATGGAAATGTTCTTCAATGATGTTCACCCTAATACTTTGCATGGTGAACAAGTTGGTGTAACTACGCTTACCATGTCCCGGTTGCAGAACCTGATTTTGAACAAGGATACGCCCCCCGTCTTGGAACCGACCAAAATTAAAGAAGCCGAAATGATTGCCCGCTATGGTAAAGAAATCGGGCAACAATGTATCACAGAATTAAAAAACAAAGCCCTTGATCGTAATCAAGCTGACAGGATCAATCGATATTTGGCCGAGAATTGGCAGAGCTTTGCAGAGCAACTGCGCGCAGTGATGCTCCCATCCGAAAGATTGTGGCAAGCAATGAAGGAAATTGGCGCCATCAGGACCGGATGTGATCTGGGGCTTCCTAAATCCTTTTACCAGGAAGTTGTGTTATTCTCCCGTGAAGTGAGGGATCGGTTTACCATGCTCGACCTGGCCGCTGATTCCGGGTTGCTTGAAACATTCGCGGATGAGTGCAGATAAAAATTCATCCCAATTGGGTAAAAACCAATTGGCGGTTTTTGACAGGTAATTTGATGGCAAAAGTAGTCTACGAAAGTATTTGCAAAGATTTTGGCAAAATACAGGCCCTGAGGGATATTAATCTCGGAGTTAAAGACGGCCAGTTTGCCGCTCTGCTGGGGCCTTCCGGCTGTGGAAAATCGACCTTGCTGCGGCTTACCGCCGGTTTGGATTCAATCACATCCGGGAATCTATACATCGACGATAAATTGGTCAATAAAATTCATCCGAGAGATAGAGACATTGCCATGGTTTTTCAGAACTATGCGCTATATCCACAGATGAAAATTTACAACAATATTGCCTTCAGCATGCAGGTTAAAAAAGTCGCTAAATCTGAAATTGACAAGCGCGTTCAGTGGGCCGCAAAAATTTTAAATATTGATGCCTTACTCGACCGTTATCCGAGCCAGCTTTCCGGCGGCCAAGCGCAAAGGGTCGCCATGGGACGCGCGATCGTCCGCGACCCGAAAGTTTTCTTGTTCGACGAGCCACTGTCCAACCTCGATGCAAAATTGAGGGAGCAGATGCGGTTTGAAGTGCGTACACTTCATAACAGGCTCGAAGCCACCACCATTTACGTTACCCATGACCAGGTTGAAGCGATGACCATGGCGGATAAAATCATGGTTATGCGCAACGGTGTCATCCAGCAAGTTGGATCCCCGGCCGATGTTTTCGATAAACCGACCAACCTCTTTGTGGCGGATTTCATCGGGACCCCATCGATTAACCTCTTCGAGGGTGAAATAGCCGCGGAGGAAGGCAATCTGGTTTTTCGGGGAGAAAACTTCAATCTTCCCCTTGCCCCTGACACACCCCTCGAGACAGGCCGCAAAATCGTATACGGTTTGCGCCCCCAGCATATCCAGGTATTATCCGATTCCTCCGAAACACATTCTGACACCATAGAGGCTGAACTTATTCTCAGGGAAACAACCGGAACAGAGACGCAGTTCTCTTTCGATTATGGCGGCCATAAATTAATTGTCGCAAATCAGGGGAGATTTGAGATTCCAATAAACACCCTTTGTCGCCTCAAAGTGGATGTTGAAAAAGCGCATTTTTTTGATCAGGTCAGCCAGGAGCGTATTAATGTTTAAAAGGCACCCGTTTATGCAATCCGCATACAACGAAAATGATGCCAAAGACCTTATCCGTCATTATCCTGACATTGCTGAGGAACTGGTCCTACGAACATACACTTCACGGCTACTTGGTGCGAATCCGAATCTTGTGCTTCATGGCGCGGGCAACACCTCGATTAAATTGATGCAGAAAAATATTCTGCAGGAGGATCAGGAAATTCTTTTCGTCAAGGGTTGCGGGGTCGATTTGGCAAGCATCGAGCCGCAAGAGTTCGTTGCTTTGGATCTGGCGCGTCTTAAGAATTTTCGCAGGCTGGAAAAAATAGAAGATGAGGAAATGGAAAACCAGCTGGAGATCCACAAACTTCAAGCGTCCCCTTTAAATCCCTCGGTTGAGTCATTCCTGCATGCTTTTTTACCTCACAGGTATGTCGACCATACCCAGGCCGACAGCATCCTCATTTTAACAAACCAAAAAAAATCCACCAAATTGATCAGAGACGCGCTTGGTACCCGGATCGGGATCTTACCATACTCCCTGCCCGGTTTGCCGCTGGCCCGTGCGGTGGCCAATCAGTACGATAAGAACCCCGAGATAGAGGCTATTGTCATTGTCAACCACGGAATTGTTACTTTCGGCGATGATGCTGTGACATCCTATGAAAGAATGATTGAGTATGTCAGCCGGGCAGAGGCGTTCATAAAACCGAAAATATACGCGAAAACTCTGACAACGGCGCGCGAAAATGTTGCAACTCCCAAGGAACTTGAATTTTTGGCCGCCTGCTTTTCACAATTTATCCGGGGGGCCTGTGCGCACAGGACAGATCAAGGAAAGTTGTGCAGATTCAGGGCCGAATATAGAAACACACCGGATTTAGTGGATGCTTCTAATTCGAAAGAAGCACGCGACCTGTGCGTTTCCGGGGTGCTTACACCGGATCATGTGACTCGAACCAAAAACAGGTTTGTCTACATCGACTCTATTCCGCAACACGTCGATGATCTTGGCGCAAAAATAACCCGCGAAATTGATGAATTCGTAGATGAATATCAGGACTATTTCCAGCAGCAAGTTACATCCAGGGCCCTGACTCGAAAAGCGTTGGATCCATATCCGCGGGTTTTTTTAGCAGCGGGGTTAGGACTTTTCACCCTGGGATATTCACACCGTGAAGCCGTGATGGCTGCGGATATTGCTGAGCACACCATCTCTGCCAAATTGCAGGCCGGTAAAATCGGTGAATACGCACCCATTTCAGAATCCCACATCTTCGATGTGGAATACCGGCGTCTTCAACAAAAAAAACTGGCCCAACGCTCTCGGCCTTTGCTTCAGGGGCAGATTGCGCTAATCACCGGCAGTGCCGGAGCGATCGGATTTGGGATTGCCGACAGTCTACTGGCAGCAGAGGCGGCGGTGATTCTTTCCGATATCGACGAATCTCGTCTGCAAAAGGTCTACTCAATTCTGAAGGAGCGCTACCCAAAAGGTGAGATTGAAATAATACCGTTTGATGTTACCGATTATCATTCTACCGCAGGGGCCTTCGATGAAATCAGCCGACGACTCGGCGGAGTCGATATTGTCGCACCCAATGCGGGAGTTGCCCATGTTGACCGGCTCGAAGACCTCCATCCTGATAACCTGGACCAGGTCATCGCTGTCAATTTTAAAGGAACCTTTCACACTATCAAAGCCGCCATACCCATCTTTAAAAGACAAAATACCGGCGGCAATATCGTTGTGATAAGCTCGAAAAACGTATTCGATCCGGGAGCTGCCTTCGGGTCCTACAGCGCCTCAAAAGCAGCTGCCCACCAGATCGCTAAAATTGCTGCATTGGAGCTTGCCCAGATGGGCGTACGGGTGAATATGCTCAACCCGGATGCGGTTTTCGGAGATGAAGAAATATCTTCAAAACTCTGGGATCTGGTTGGCCCGGACAGAATGAAGTCCCGCGGGCTGGATTTCAAAGGACTTCAGGAGTACTATCGCAACCGGAATCTATTGAAAGCCCGGGTTTTAGCGGAACATGTAGGCAATGCCGTCGTTTTTTTCGCCAGCGACCAAACACCTACCACCGGGGCATCTTTGCCGGTAGACGGAGGAATTCCGGCAGCTTTTCCGCGATAGTCATTTGCAGACATTTTTAGCCCATTTGCTTTAAATCTACAACAGAGGAAATCAAGAGATAAAAAACATGAAAGAAATAATGGATGGTTATGTGGGGATTAAATTTAGAACTATTCTGCTTGACTCAGAGGTGACATTCGACATAGATGATATCTACCCCCTCTTTCAAAAGACTTGTAGCCTGCTCAAACAACATGGAATGACCCATCAAAACGCCGGAAATATCAGTATTCGGCACAATGGAGGGTTGATCATCACCACATCGGGCTCTAATCTGGGAAGTATTGAGCGCGATGAAATTGTTGACGTTCGAAAGTGTTCAATAGAAGATAGCGTGGTGGAATATATGGGGCCCACCGTCCCTTCATCGGAAGCGTTTATGCATTCTATGATCTATAACTGCAGCCCCGATATGAACGCAATTGTTCATGCCCATGATCCTCAAACGCTGACCCAGGCCGCTACCGAAATCGACACAACCGAGAAAGAAGTTCCCTATGGAACCCTAGAATTAGCACATATGGCCTGCCACACATTTTTGAAAGCCGATAAGATTATTGTTTTAAAAAACCACGGATATGTTGCAGTCGGAAAGGATTTAGACGAAGCGGTCGACCTTGTTGTAGCGACTCATTTAAAAATTAGAAAACAAGGTCTCAATGCCGTCGTCCCGCACTAGTACCCCGTCTCAAAAATTCTGTTTCTCATATTGGCAATCTGAAATTTGATTCAAGTTCATCCATTTGAACCCCGTTAGTTAGAGACGGATAAATCCGAAATTCGAATATCGAAATTCTAAACAAATCCCAATGACCCAAACATTAATGACCAAAGCGACCTCTTTTTTTCCTTCAGGACAACGATTCATCCATTTGCTTCTGAACCTCAGCGAGCTTGCGGATATGACTTTTTTCCTCTTCGATTAAGCCGGCAACTATTTTCCGGTCAGCATCAGTCAAAAACGGCAGGAATTCTCTAAAGTAAAGGATCGCGTCCTTTTCAAACCCGATGGCCAATTGAAAAACGTTCTTGGAGCTGATGGCTTTTTCCACGAATTCTGCGGAATCGACCTTTGAATAAAGGCGGTCGTCAATGACCGAGTCCATGTAGGCGTCCATCTCTTCATCGTACTCTTCCGGGCGGGTCTCCTGCGGCAAACTGTCCCGAAGCCGGCTGAAAGTGGCCACATGTTTATCTTCCTCATCGGTGAGGAATTGAAAAAGATCCTTCATTGTCTGGTCCGTGCTTAATTCACAGACTTTTGCAAAAAAGGCCCGGCGCCGTTTCTCCTTTTCGACGGCGGCCTCGGCGATATCGCGTACTGAAAAAAGAATGGTCATTTGGAATCCTCCCGAAATAGGGATTGAAGATTAATGAATTCGCAAAAGGTCGAATTCATCATGTGTTTGGTGTTTGGTTTGACACTTCATCCGTTATATCAATATTTTATACCACTAGACACTAAACACCAAATACTAAACACTCTTGTAGACAAGTCGTTTTTCGACTTGTTACGAGACTGTCAATATTCAATCGAAAATATTCAATCATTTGCCTCATGCTTTGGGAGCTCTCTCCAGTTGAAGTGACGGAAATGCCAGGGCATGGGTCAGGTGGTAAGCGGCCTGCAAAAAGGATGTGGGGCATAGCGGATAACATTCTTTGCAGTCCCAGCACTCCCTGGCAGCCAACTCCGGTATGAAGTTGATTTCCCGTTTGGCACCGTTATCGACAAACGCGATGACATTTTTCTTTTTGACCTCGGCACAGTATCTGACACAAAGTCCACAGAGGATGCAAAACGAGGATGACTTGGGGAACCGGTTCTCGTCCGCACCATATTCTGCAGCCAGCGCTTTCATCTGCTCGGAATCCGGTGCATGGGCCAGCAGGAACTCCAATATCAGTTTACGGATGTTATCAACCGCCTCCGATCGGGTCCGGATGATCAGATCTGCCTGGACCGGGAAAAGACAGGCCGCCACATATTTAGTCCGGCCGCGCGTTTCAGCTTCCACGGTGCACAGCCGGCATCCGCCGTAGGGCTCCAACATTTCGTTGTGGCACAAGGTGGGGATAAGAATATCGGCACCGCGGGCCGCCTCGAGAACGGTCATACCTTCGTTCGCCTTCACTTCCACGCCATCGATGTTCAAAGAAATATCACTCATCAGGCTTCATCCCATAGTTGCATAAAATTTCGAAATCAAACATAGCTGCTGCAATGGAAACCATCCGTAGTAAAGATTGATCCTGGATACTGGTTTCTGGATACTGGATTGTAGATACTGGATACCGGATTCTGGATGTCGTTGAAGACACTGATAGAGTTCCCTTAGTCATCCAACATCGAGTATCAAGTGTCCACCATCGAGTATCAAGCATCCAGCCTTTCGATTTCGGATTTCGGAATGCGGATCATTCCGATTTCGGATTGCGGATTGCGGATCTCGGATTGAAAATCAAATGGCACGGTCAACCTACACCTTGACTTGAGATCAATTAACCATAAAATCAATCAGACTAATTAATCCAGAATCCAGCTGTCAGTAATCAGTGATCAGTCATCAGTCACCAGTCTCGAGCATCCAGTATCCAGCATCGAGCATCCAGTATCCAGTATCAAGCATCCAGCTTCCAGCTTCATTTGGCTGCACCCGAAAAAAATATGGTATTTACGATCCGATGGCCGCATCATATTCTTCTCTGAAATACCGCAGCGTACCCTTAAGCGGATCGGTCGCGGTTTTTCCCAAAGCGCACAAGGATGCGGCGCTCATCACTTCGGCGATCTCCTGCATGGTCTCGATGTCGCCCGCTTTGCCATCGCCTTCACACATATCGCCAAGGATGGTGAGCAACTGGCGGATGCCTTCCCGGCAGGGCACGCATTTGCCGCACGATTCATCGCTCAGGAAGGTGAGGAAAAACCGGGTTGCGTCGACCATGTTGGTATCCTCATCCATGACCATCAGGGCACCGGCTCCCATGGGGGCGCCGAGTTTGCCGAGGACATCGAAATCAAGGGGCGTGTCGATGAGGCTTGCGGGTATCGAACCGCCCATGGCGCCGCCAAAATGGATGGCTTTGAGTTTTTTGCCGTTGGGCACACCGCCGCCGATATCGTAGACGATTTGTCTGAGGGTGGTTCCGAAGGGCACTTCCACCACACCGGAGTTGACCACGTTGCCGGACAGGGAGATCATTTTGGTGCCTTTGCTGCGTTCCGTGCCTATTTCTGCGTACCAGTCCGCACCCTTCTCAATGATCTGCGGAACATTGGCCCAGGTTTCCACGTTGTTCAGGTTGCTGGGCTTGTCCCAGATTCCGCTGACCGATGTGCGGATGTATTTGGGCCGCGGCTCCGGGTTTCGGCCTTCGATGGACCGCATCAAGGCGCTGGACTCGCCGGAGACGAAAATGCCCACATCGAAATGGACCTCGACATCAAAGCTGAACCCCGATCCCAAGATGTTGTCGCCCAGCAGCCCGTACGCCCTTGCCTGCTCGAGGGCGCGGTCGATGTTCTTTTTCAAAAGCTTTGAGTCATGGCGGGTATAGATAAATCCCTGCCGGGCGCCGATGGCATAGGCGCCGATGATCAGCCCCTCCAGGACGAGATGCGGATTCCCCGTGAAAATGGCCCGGTCCATGAACGCCCCCGGTTCGCCCTCGTGGCCGTTGACGATGACATATTTCTGATTCTCCCGCGCATTGCGGGTGGTCTCCCATTTCAGTCCGGCGGGAAAGCCACCGCCTCCGCGTCCCCGCAGGTTGGCCTTCTTGACTTCGCCCAGCACTTCCCCGGGCTTCATTTCGAACAGGGCTTTGGAGAGCGCCTCGTATCCGCCGATCCCGATATAATCTTCGATGTTCGCGGGATCGATGCGGGTGTTGTTGCCGATCAGGATCCGGCTCTGGTATTTGTAGAAAGGGATCTCGTTTAAATGAACCGCCTTTTCCCCGCTCACAGGGTCCGCGTAGACCAAGCAATCGACCACCCTTTCGCCCTGGACGGTCTGCCTTACAATTTCCGGAACATCTTGCGGCGTAACCTTGACATAGGTGATCTCTGCGGGATAGATGACGACGTTGGGGCCTTGTTCACACATGCCGTGGCAGCCGGTGGCCCTGATGTCCACCCCGCCTGCCAGACCCCTTTTTTCAATTTCTTCCTCGAAGGCCCGAACCACCCCCCCCGTTGCCAAGACCATCGCATCCGGCGCCGGAGCAGATGGCAATCGCCGGCCTCTCGGGGTCTATACGGGACAGGATATCTTTTCTCAGTGCGTCCATCTCGGCAGGTGTATTTATCCTTGGCATCGTCCAGACCTCGTCATTTAGGGATTTAGGGATTCAGGGATTCAGGGATTTAGGAATTTAGGGATTCAGGGATTCAGGGATTCAGGGATTTAGGGATTCAGGGATTCAGGGATTTAGGGATTTAGGGATTCAGGGATTCAGGGATTCAGGGATTTAGGGATTTAGGAATTTAGGGATTTAGGGATTGAAGGAATTTAATCCTTTTCAATCTATTGATTTTGTCCTTTAATCCCTCAATTCCCCAATCCCTCAATTCCCCAATTCCTTAATTCCCCAATTCCCCAATTCCTCAATTCCTCAATTCCCCAATTCGTCCCTATTCGGCATAATTTATCAGCAGATCCTGCGCCTTGCCAGGTGAAATTCGGCCGTGATGCCGGCCATCGATGATCATCTCCGGCCCCAGGGAACAGCATCCCTGACAACAGCCGGTCTCCAGGCTGAATTTGGCGTCCGCGTCCATTTCACCGGGCCTGATGCCGATCTCTTGCTGAACCGAATCCAGCAGGCGATCCGCTCCCCTGAGCCGGCATGATGCGCCATTACAGACATGGATTGCATGACGCGCCCTGGGGGTTAAGCTGAAGGTTTTGTAGAAAGATGCGATTTGCATCACTCGGCTTAAGGGAACTTCCAGTTTGCGGCTGATGGTGCTCAAGATCTCCTTGGGCAGCCACTGGTTTTCACTCTGGATGTCCATCAACACGTGGATCAACGCCCCGGGCTTACCCTGATACCTATCAATAATCTGATCGATCTTTGCATTACCCAATGCCACGGGTTTTACATCGGCCTCTGCCCCGGCAACGGTTTCGTCCGCATCATGATGGTATGCGGCTGCAATGAGATTCTGGCTTTCATCGAAGCGGCACAACCCCTGCCTCGCGGCCATGTTGACATGGCGGGATATCTCGGATGAACTCAGGCCCAGCATTTGTGAAAGTTCTCCGGTTGAACGGGGTCTTTCCCGCAGCAGAGCCATGATTTGACAAACGGCCAGTTTATCGGCAATCAATTCCCGGAACATCGTGTCAAATTCGTCGCTGTCGTAAAACGTCTCGACCGCTTCGACGCTTTTCAAGGGCACCCGCAGCCGCTTATCTTCCACCAGTTTAATATAGGGAATCATGCTTTGGAGGGTTTTCAGGCGGAAAGCCAGAACGTTTTGGTCGATGCCTTCGCCTTTGCCAAGGGGACCCAGTGATTTGGCCGTTTGCGAGAAGTCATTCATGACCTCGGCGTAGCGGCCGCCTTCGGCCGAGGATATCCATTCCAGCCGCAATCGCCGAGGATCAATTCCAATCAAGGTCAGCAGCTTTCGGCACAGATGCATCATGCTCAGGGCCAGGTAGTTGCCTTCGGTGATGTAGTGGCACTCACCCGGCCAGCAGCCGCCGATGACCACCCCGTCTTTGCCGTTGGCAAAGGCACGGAGCATAAATGCCAGGTCGACTCTGCCGGTGCACATGACGCGCACAATCTTTATATCAGGCGCATATTGTAGTCTGGAAACTCCAGCCAGGTCCGCGGCGGAATAGCCTCACCAATTGCAGAGGAAGCCTAGTATTTCAGGCCGAAACTCACGCATTGCAGCCATTTGTCGTCACTCCTTTTCCTTCAATCATGCATAAACTCCTATATGCTATGTTTCGTAAATACTGTATCGTATTTCGGTAGTATTTTTCACCGCAGAGACGCAGAGGGCGCAGAGAGTTTTTATTATTTTTTTGCCTCTCAAAGGCAAATCAAAAAAATTATCTTTTCGTTCTTTGCGACTTTGCGGAGAAATCAAACAATTATTAGAACAACTACCAATATTATTTCCGCTCAGGCCGCGTCGATCTGGTTCAGAATCTCTTCGTCGGTATAATGTTTCAGACAGATTGCCCCGGTGGGACACCGGGTGGTGCAAAGGCCGTCACCCTTGCAGAGAATCGGATTGACCATGGCTTTTTTCCCCTGGGGTGTGTCCGCGAATTCAACGGCGCCATAGGTGCAAAGTGAAATACAGGCCCCGCAGGTTTCGCAGGCGCTCTCATTGACCTCGCAGATCGCGCCCGAGGCAATAACCGAATCCTTGACGAGCACCGTTGCCGCGCGGCCGGCGGCCCCATAGGCCTGACTGATGGTTTCGTCAATGTGCTTGGGGTAATGGGCCGAGCCACAGAGGAAAATTCCGTCGACGGCCGAATCGACCGGCTTCAGTTTGACGTGGGCTTCCTGGAAAAAACCGTCCGGGTTCAGGGCCACCTTGAACAATTTGGCGACTTCAGTGCTCGTCGACGATGGAATAACGGCGGCGGCCAGCTGGAGCATATCAGCGTCAATCAGTAGCTTCTGGCCGAGCACATGGTCGGTTGCCGCAATCCGCAGCATCATGCGGCCATCCTGCTCGACGGCCTCCACTTCAGGCTTGTCTTCCCGGCTGTAACGTACGAACCGAATATCCTTTTCCGCGGCTTCGCGATAGGAATCCTCTTTAAACCCGTAGCTGCGCATATCCCGATAAAGGATGCAAATATCCATATCCGGATTAATGGCTTTGAGTTTCAGGGCGTTCTTGATGGATTGGCTGCAGCAGACCCGGCTGCAGTAATTTCTTTCTTCGTTGCGGCACCCCACGCACTGGATCATCACCAGGCTTCGGCAATGGTTCAGCCGCTCATCCTTGTTGACGATCAGTGATTCCAGTTCAAGCGAGGTAACCACATTTTCATCTTCTTCGTAAAGAAATTCAGCGGGTTTATACTCTTGCGCACCGGTGGCGATAATGGCCGCCCCGTGTCGTATTTCCTTGATTCTGCCTTCGGATCTGATCCGGGTGGTGAAATTACCGATGTAGCCGGTGACCTCCAGGATGCTTGCATCACGGGCGACGTGAATCGACGGGTGCCGGTAAACCTGCCGGATTACGTCCTGAAGATGCTGCTGGACGTCCATGCCCTCCAGGGTATGGTAGAGATTGCGCGCCATGCCCCCCAGCTCCGGTTCCTTTTCCACCAGGTAAACTTCGAATCCCTGGTTGGCCAGGCTCAGCGAGCTGGTCATGCCGGCAATGCCGCCGCCAACTACCAGACAGGCCTTGTTGACCGGCAATTCAAACTCCTCCAACGGCTCCAGGCGCGCCGATCGCGCCACCGACATGCGGACGATTTCCTTGGCTTTATGGGTTGCCCTGGCGGTCTCCCGGAAATGCACCCATGAGCAATGTTCACGGATGTTGGCCATCTCGAAGAAATACTGGTTAATGCCGCCCTCACGGCAGGTATCGCGGAAAAGCGGCTCATGGGTGCGGGGGGTGCATGCCGCCACCACCACCCGGTTGAGGCCTTTCTCCCGGATCGTATCGGCGATTTCCTGGGCATTGTCCGTGGAGCAGGCAAAAATGCTTTCCTGGGCATGAACCACGTTGTCCAGGGTCGCGGCGTACTCGACAACCGCAGGCACGTCCACGACCCGTCCGATATTCGCGCCGCAATGGCATACGAAAACACCGACCTTCGGCTCCTCGCTGCTATCGTCCCGTTCCGGCGGGTAGACCCGGTCCCGGGCCAGATCGCCGCGACGGTAGGCCAGAAGCTGACTGCACAGGGCATCGGCCCCGCTGGCCGTGACGACGGACTCCGGGATATCGATGGGGCCCTGGAACGCCCCGCTGACAAAAACACCGGGCCGCGAGGTTTCGATGGGACTGGTGGATTTGCTCATACAGAATTGATGCGCATTGAGCTCGATGCCGAATTTTTGCGCCAGATCCAAGGCATCCGCGGGTGGCGCCAAACCGACGGAAAGCACCACCATGTCAAATTCCTCTTCCTTGACGCCCTGATCAACGGTGGAATAGCGGATGGTGACATTCCTGGTCTCGGGGATCTCACGTCCGATGGAGACGTAACTGCGGATAAACCTCACATCCGGCAGGTTTTCGGCCCTTTGATAGAACCGCTCGAAGTCCTTGCCAAAGGCACGGATATCATTGTGGAAGATTGTCGCCTGCAGGTCGGCGTGATGATCCTTGGCCAGGATCGCCTGCTTCTGGGTGTAGGCGCAGCAGACCGCCGAACAGTAGCTTTTGCCGCCCTCGATGACCTGTCTTGACCCCACGCATTGAATCCAGGCGATTCGGTGAGGATGTTTGCCATCCGAAGGGCGCCGGATCTCCCCATCATAAGGGCCGGTGGAGCACAGGATCCGTTCGAAATCCAGGCTGGAGACCACATTCGGCATGCTGCCGTAGCCGAAATCGCCCCTGGGTTTGGGATCAAATACCTCGTATCCGGGCGCCAGAATGACGGCCCCGGCCTCGACTTCGAAGCGCTGCGGTTTCTGATCGAGATCGATGGCGCCATGTTTACAGACACCCTGGCAAATCGTACATTGCTCATCCTGCAGGTAAAGGCAGGTTTCAGGGTCCACATAGGTAATCAGCGGAACCGCCTGGGAAAAATAAATATGGATGGCTTTGCTCAGCGAAAGATTCTGGTTATACGGATCCGGAACTTTTACCGGACAATACTCGACACAGGCCGTACACCCCGTGCAACGCTCCTCGATGACGTAGCGCGGTTTTTTAATCAGGGAAACCGTGAAGTCACCGGTTTCTCCTTCCACCCGCTCGACCTCGGTGTGGGTCAGGATCTCGATATTGGGATGCCGGCTGCATTCAATGAATTTGGGCGACTCGATGCACATGGAGCAGTCATTGGTGGGAAAGGTCTTGTCGAGTTGGGCCATCTTGCCACCGATCGCCGGCGCTTTGTCTACCAGGTAAACCCGGAAACCCGTTTCGGCAAGATCGAGCGCGGCCTGGATGCCGCTGATTCCGCCCCCGACAATCAACACATCGATACGTCTATCATCTGCGGGGCTGTCATCCGGCAGCCCGTCAACTTTGTCTTTTTCCAATTTCGTCCGTCCTCTTGTGAAACTTCAATGAATGTCGAATGACGAATGTCGAATGACGAATGATGGAATCGCTTCGCTCTGGCATTAATTAAATAGACATAATACATTATTCGATGTTCGATGTTGGGCGTTCGATGTTCGACGTTCGTTAGTTTCTTTTCTTTGATCAGACTGGCCTTTTTCTGGCCAGCGGCTGCCGCTCTTTTGAAACTTCAAATAGTTTAAGACCTGTGAAATGGATTCGATTTTAATTGCTTTTATTTAGACAGGATCAACAGGATTATCAGGAATTATTTCGCCTGCGGCGAGAGGCCTTTCGGCCGCAGGCCGCATTATCCTAGCGATCCTGTTGATCCTGTCCAATTATTTTTTTTAAATATAGAGTGGACGCATAAACGTAAAAATTCTCATTATATCAGCATGATAAGATAAAATACTACTTGACTTTTTTTGATATAAGTACTACTAAAATCACTCCTTTTATAGGCCTAGTTCCCTAAAACT
>Ga0209339_1000262_pt1 | contig 19683 bp, 13 predicted proteins | sample OlaalgELextract3_FD_187376 | JGI IMG/M metagenome (GOLD analysis project Ga0209339, IMG submission 187376) | Olavius algarvensis symbiont microbial communities from Tuscany, Italy - Type A ELBA extract 3 (SPAdes) (version 2) | ecosystem: Host-associated > Annelida > Digestive system >... | reverse complement strand
CCCGCGATGCAAGTTCGAGCAGCGATTTCTGTACGGGAACGGACCCGCACAGGTAGGATTAGGTTCATTTGAACCGCACCGTTTGTATATTAAGACTGAGCGCAGTGTGCCTGCGACTCACGCGAACATCGAACATCGAATAATGTATTCTATATATTTTAAAACGACTGAGCGAAGCGATTCCACTTGGAACTCCCCCTTTTTTAAAGGGGGCTGGGGGGGATTTTAAGTTCTGCGATTCGCCTTTAATGCAGTTTCAAAAGAGCGCTGCCTCCGGCAAAAGGGCAGCCCGTCTGATCAAAGAAAAGAAACTAATGAACGTCGAACATCGAACGTCCAACATCGAACATCGAATAATGTATTCTATCTATTTTAAAAGGACTGAGCGAAGCGATTCCATCATTCGTCGATCGACATTCGCCGTTCGACATTCCATTCAGCCCAACCGCCAACAAATGCAAAGAAGGATTGATAAATGACTCAACCTGCCGCATCGGATACCGACCAACCCCGGGCCGGATGGCGCTTTCGCCTGGGACTGATCACACTGATTGTCGGATGGCTCAGTCCGCTGCTCATCCCCCTCGTCACCCGGACATCGCTGGCAACGGAATGGAAGACGATCATTTCAGGATTGCTGGCCGTCGGGATTCCGGAGGTGTTCACGCTGGCGGCGGTTGCTATTATGGGCAAATCCGGCTACAACCTGATTAAAACGCGTATTTTCGGATTTTTGAAAAAACATGGCCCGCCGGACCGGGTCAGCCTGACCCGCTACCGCATCGGGTTGATTATGTTTCTGCTGCCCGTTCTGTTCGCCTGGCTGGGTCCTTATGGCGCCCATCGGATTCCGGGGTATGAGATCCACCGCGTGGTTGTGAGCGTGATCGGTGATGTGATTTTCATTGCCAGCTTTTTCGTGCTGGGCGGCGATTTCTGGGACAAGATCAGAGCAATTTTCACCCACAATGCCACAGCGACGATCACTCCGAATCCGTGAATCGATGCTGCAGAGGCCGGTAATTATGCAAAAAAATAGATCTGATTTACACTCGAGATTTCCGATAATTATTTTCCTACTTTTTATCGGCCTGGCGTATGGTGTCCGGCTGGGGTGCTCGGCGAGCTCGAACCAGGAAAAGGCCTCTTACGCAAGCGGGAGAGCGAGCAGCAGTATAGTTAAGCCGCCGAAAATCGGCGATCTTATCACAAATGAGAAAGCATTAGCGCTTTGTGAACAATATAATTTCGATTACCTTGTAAAACGTATCGAGGACAATCCAGAGCATTTCAAAGCATGGGAATTTGATGGATGTTCTATGACCCCTACCGAAGTCCTGAGCGAAATCATCAAAGTCCCATCTTTAACAGAAATTTGTCTCCGGCATGATCTTGCATACGCTTATGGTGAGCCGGGCAATGAAGAAGAACGATTAAGGGTTGATAAACAGTTTCAGCTTGAACTGGTAGACGGCGGCGCCAGCGAGTCTGTGGCAAAAACGATGTTTAACGCCGTCCGGCAGGGCGGTAGAGAAGCATTCTGTCTTTCTTTTTCGTGGAGCTTTGCGAGGGTGGCGCCTTGCAAGCCCGGTTTTGGAATTACTGCGTCGAGCATAAATCACTATACATGGTGGACTGACATTAAAAAATTTTTTCACCGCAGAGTTCGCCGAGAGCGCAGAGAAAAGCTTTATTTTTACTTGTACTTTTGCGATTTCTCCTCTGCGTGCTCTGCGATCTCGAGCGAAGCCCCGCGGAGCGGGACGCAAGCGCGGGCGGTGAAATCGTGTCTAAACAATTATGACCTCATTAGTAGATTGGAAAAATGAAATTAAAAAATAAGTTTGAAACATCCGAATTAAATTCGAAAACAGTGTTGCATGCAACTAAAGGAGGTAAATTTATGCTGAATCCTGTTTTGTATCATTTGACATCAGGCTGGTGGCGCAATGTGTGTTTAACGTTGCTTATCACAATAATGACCCTTACAGTTGCCACGCAAGCGGGTTCGCAGGACGTCAAAAAGGATTCGCCGCCGGCGGACGCATTGCTGGCCCGTAAACCGTGGACCGGTGACTTTGATGAGATGGCCCAACGGCGGCAGATCCGGGTGCTGGTGGTTTACAGCAAAACGTTTTTCTTCCTGGACCGCGGTCGACAACGGGGAATCACCCATGATCTGCTTAAAGAGTTTGAAAAATTCGTCAACAAAAAGCTCAAGACCAAAACCCTGAAAGTGCAGGTGGTCTTTGTTCCGGTTCATCGCGATGAGCTCCTTCCGGGCCTGGTAGAGGGAATCGGCGACCTGGCAGTCGCCAACCTGACGATAACCCCACAGCGCCGAGAGCAGGTTGATTTTTCAAATCCCATGTTGAGCGGGGTCAAAGAACTGCTCGTGAGCGGACCCGCGGCGCCAGCGGTGAGCAAAATTGACGACCTTGCCGGAAAGGAAATCCATGTCCGCAAATCCAGCAGCTATTACGAAAGTTTGATGCGCTTGAATGAATCATTTAAAAAATCCGGCAAATCGCCCATGGAGCTGGTACCGGCGGATGAAGCCTTTGAAGATGAAGATCTGCTGGAAATGGTGAATGCCGGTCTCATTCCGATGATCGTCATGGACCGCCACAAGGCGCAATTCTGGACCCAGATATTTGATAAGATCCAGGTCCAATCCGACATTGCCGTCAGGACCGGTGGTGAAATTGCCTGGGCTTTTCGCAAAAACAGCCCGCAGCTCAAGGCGGTGGTCAATGATTTCGTTAAAGGCCACAAAAAGGGCACCCTGATCGGCAACATGATGCTAAAGCGCTATCTGAAGAGTACCAAATACGTCAAAAACTCATTGTCCAAACCGGAGCTGGAAAAATTCGAAGCCATGGTTCGGCTCTTCCAGAAATATGCCGCCACCTATGACTTCGATTACCTGATGATGGCGGCCCAGGCCTATCAGGAGTCCGGCCTGGATCAGAGCCGCAAGAGCCATGTCGGGGCGGTTGGTGTCATGCAGGTGCTGCCGACGACGGCCGCGGATCGCAACGTTAACATATCCGAGATCGAAAAGCTGGAGAACAACATTCACGCCGGTACCAAATACATGCGGTTTATCGTCGACCGCTACTACAAAGATGAACCCATGGACGATATCGACAAGATGCTGTTTGCCTTCGCCTCTTACAACGCCGGACCGGCTAAAGTGAGACGGCTGCGCAAGCAAACCGCCAAAATGGGACTGGATCCCAACGTCTGGTTCCACAACGTGGAGGTGGCCGCCGCCAAGGTCATCGGCCGTGAGACGGTCCAGTATGTCAGCAACATCTACAAATACTACATCGCCTATCGCATGATCACGGAACAGGAAGAAAGAAAATTGAAATTGATGAAGGAATAAACACAACAATAAACCCATTGGCCGAATTTTTCGGTTAATCACAAACTGAATAAAGGAGATAAAGCATGCAAGGAAAATTGATAAACATACTTTTGACAATCACACTGACAATTACTTTCTTTGGATTTGCAGGCAATGCCCTGGCCCAGGACAAGCCGGCCGACAATATGGAAATCGTCAAGGAAAAAATTCGGACTGACAAGAAGCTCTTTATCGCGACAAACATGCGGTTGACGGAAACCGATGCCAAAGAATTTTGGCCGGTCTACGAAACTTATCAGACGGAACTGGGTAAGCTGGTGGAACGGGAGATCAAGCTGATCGAGAATTTTGCTGCGAATTTCGAAACGATGTCCGACGATCTCGCCAAAAACCTGTTGGACAATTCTCTGTCTATTGATTCAGACTACCAGAAGCTGCGCCAAACCTACCTGGCAAAATTCCGGGGTGTCCTGCCGGACAAAAAAGTGGCGCGTTATTACCAGCTGGAAAGCAAAATCAACGCTGTTTTTGAATACGAGCTGGCCCGAAAAATACCGCTGGTTCAATAGGGTGGCGGGCCGGCCGCAATCCGGTCGGCCCTCAAAAGCTTCAGATCAGATAGTGATTGAATGAAAACGGACTGATTCGAAGTGTTGGGTTTCGCTTTATGGCAGCGTATCGTGTTAAGTGAACGATTTGCGTGGGTTGGGTCGATCCTCCGGTGGATAACATTTGGAAAGGCGCTCTACCCAACCTACAAAACAGACAGAGAGCCATTTTGCAATATGTGAATACCATCAGTCCAGCTGTGAATTGAATCCAAATTGAAGGAGGACTTGCTATGGAGCGGCGAAATATTTTAAGCAATTTATCCGATCGGGGGTTGATGAGGATCGGCCTCTTGGTACTGGTTTACCTGGCCTTTGTCGGGTGTGCCCAGTTTAAGCACCAGGTACCCGAACCACTGCCTTTCATGGATCGGTCCCAGACCAAAACCGACGGCCGGGTGCGGGTGACCGCGGCGGTTCCCAGTGCCGCGGAATGCGAGCAAATTTTCGGTTTCAAATTGGCCAGCAAAAACATTCAACCGGTGTGGCTGGAGGTTGAGAATAACAGCGACTCCGGATTTTTCCTCTACCACCTTGCCATGGATCCGGATATCTATTCCTCCGGCGAGGTGGCCTGGAAGTTTCAATCAAAGCTTTATTCCAAGAAGTCTCGAAAACATATTTACGACTTATTCCGCGACAACGAAATCGATTGGTTTTTCAAACCCGGCACCACGACTTCGGGCTTTGTCTACACCAACCTGAAGATGGGCACCAAGGCGGTGTTGGTGCGGCTGTTTGCCGAGAAAAAGGTCAGAGAAACTGCGTTTTTCATCGAAGTGCCCGGCCTGAAGGCCGATCATCACCAGTTGGATCCCTATACCCTCTACGCCGAAAAGGACATGATCGATCTGGATGACGACGGACTGCGTCGGGCGCTGGAGAAGCTGCCCTGCTGCATGACCAACAAGGACGGCAGCGGCGAAAGTGATCCGCTCAACATCGTCGTAATTGGTCCGGAAGAAGAGATCTGGCCGGCCTTCATCTCACGCGGCTGGGATGAATCCGAGATCATCTACGGAGCGTCGCTGGGCCGCACCATCGCATCGTCGCTATTCGGGATACGCTACCGCTACTCCCCCATGAGTGCGCTGTACTTCTACGGCCGGCCCCAGGACGTCGGACTCCAGAAAGCGCGCCAAACCGTTGACGAGCGCAATCATCTGCGTCTGTGGCTCAGCCCGATGCGCTACCGGGGGATGCCGGTGTATGTCGGCCAGATCAGCCGCGACATCGGGGTCAAGCTGACCTCCAAGTCACCAACCTGGACCACCCATGAAATTGATCCGGATGTTGATGAAGCCCGGGATTATCTGCTTCAGGATTTGCTGGGATCCCAGAAAGTGGCCAAGATCGGTTTTGTGGAAGGTGTCGGCAGCGCGACGCCTGACGACCCGCGTTATAACCTGACGGATTCTCCCTATTGGACCGACGGTTGGCGGGCAGTGTTCGTATTCAGTGCGGAGACGATCGCGCTCGATGAAGTCGAAGTTTTTGACTGGAAGCGAATGTTTCAGAAGTATGAATAGGGGGCCTAACTAGAGTGGTATTTGTTACTGGTTATTCGTTAATAGTTTGAAAGGACAATTTCAGATTTTGGATTTTGGATTGCGGATTTCTGGTATCGCTTTGCTCTATCATTTTTAAATAAATTGATCCGCCGGCGGACCTTAAATCCAAATTGCCATGTTATTAAACCGGCGGTTAAATAGATTATCTTTTAGTTAGCCTCCGGTCTTTCCCGCGAAGGCGGGAATCCAGTAAAATCAAGGCGCTCGCTGGATTCCGGCTCTCCGCTCCGCTGCGGCCGGAATGACGCAATTTGTCGCTGGGTTAATAATGAATAATACAAGTGGAATCACTTTTTTGAAAGTAACATTGTAAAAGAAAGTATGATTTTCACAAGTCCGGACAGGAGGTGCGTACTATGAAAACTAACCAATTACCCCTTCGGTTTTTGGCAGTCATTATCAGTACATTCGTATTTTTCTGGATATCGCAGTCACTTAGCTATGCGGCCTCCAAAAAAAAGAAAAAAAAATATGTCATGACCGAAGTCGAGCTGCAGTCCGAACTGATGAGCTATGCCGATCGCTTTGCGAGCATTATCAGTAATGCATTTGAGGACTATGATGCGCTAAAACCCGAGCCTCAAGCCCGTCAAGTTCTTTTAGGCGACCTGGTATACTCCATATCGTCAGTGTATACGATCGCGGCCGAGCCGAATCCCCAGGTGGGACTGCTGGACATGGTTGCGGTGACGACACTGGGGCGGCTCATTTATGAAGATAACATGCGCCGCAAGTATGGCAAGTCCACTGAGATATTGGCCGCCGGTTTTCGGCAACTGGAGAAGGACATCTGGAGCGTCAGCGCCAAAGTGCTCGCCAGTGAGCAGCGGGAGGAGCTGCGTCAACTGATCCTGCTTTGGCGCAAGAACAACCCGGAAAAGGTCGTTTATAACTACTTGCGTTTCAGCGATTTTGCCGCCCAGCGCCGCAACTCGACCCTCGTCAAAAAGGTGCAGGGCGGCGGGCTGTTTAAAACGGTCAAGCAGGTGACCCAGCAGGTTGAAGAGACCCGCATGCTCGCCGAGCGGGGCATTTTTCTGGGAACCCGCCTGCCGCTGTTGACGGGCAATTTTGCCGAAGTGTGGATGTCGCAATTGCTGGGCAGTCCGGAGACAAACAAGATCCTGACAGATATTCACACTTTTTCCACGGTGTCGGAACGTCTGGCAATAGTCGCCGAGCAAATGCCAAACAAGGTGATGAAGGATGTCTCGAAAATACAAAAGCAGACGGTCAACCAGGTTATGAAAGAAATCGACGAATGGAGTGAAAAAACCCTGAATGACGTGTTTGCAAGAGTTGCCATCGAACGTGGGGCCTTCATCGGTCAATTCATGGATCGCCTGATCGGCGAGCAAAAGATTGCGCTCGAGGCCATTATGCTGGAAGAGCAGCAGGTAACCGGGCTGGTCACCGAACTGCGCAAGGTGATCGAGGGGAGTAATACTTTGCTGATGACGGCCAACACGCTCAGCGAAAAGTTCATGACCGGCGAACCTGCCGCTGAACCCAAGGAATCGAAGCCCTTTGACATCAAAGAATACCAGGACGCCATTGTCGAGGTGACCGCCCTGGTCGATTCAACCAACCGGCTCTTTGGCACGGTCGGGTTGGAGGAACTGCTGCCCCAACTCGTCAAGGCCATCGATCAGGTGGGAAATAAAAGTGAACAGGTCGTCGATCACTCTTTCCGGCAGGCGCTGATCTTGATTCTGATTGCCATGGGGGCTTATGTTGTCGCCCGGCTGATTTATAACTATCTGAATCTGAAATTGATTAAATCACGGGCATAAAATACGGAATGTTAATCGTTAATAGTTATTCGTTATTAGAAATAAATTGTCGGTTTGCTCTTAACTATTAAAGCGGAAATTAAGATAGCACAAGTTTCCGCCGAACTTATATGAAACTTCTTCATTGTAATTTTTCACCGCAGAGACCGCAGAGCGACGCAGAGATTATTTATAGTACTTTTTCTCAGCGTTCTCAGCGTTCTCAGCGGTAAATTCTTTAAGTTTCTTTTTTGATCAGACTGAACGCTTGCGGCGAGAGGCGGTGCTTATAAGAAATAACCAATAACTAGTGTTGGAGCAAAAACTCATTAGTGCGATTTGTTTGGTTTCGATTCACCTCAGCATATCGTGCTCAATGCTCAATTTTCGTAGGTTGGGTTGAGGTGCGAAACCCAACATTTGGAACGGCGCTCAACCCAACCTACCCAAATCCGGACTTTTCGTGCAGGCACGAACTAGTGATTTATTTTGTCGCAGAAAACCTGGTCCTCTGGGCCAGGTCAGAGCCCCTCGGCTATGCCGTGAATCTGCTGCAAGCGGGAGCGGAATGATGGAATACTGGAATGCTGGAATGCTGGGTCTAGTGGACTGGGATCTATTTTTATAAGGATGGCACGGATCAGTTTGTAAAATCAGACCGTCATCCGCTTTGTATTCCCAATATTCCATTATTCCACCATTCCATTATTCCATTGGGAGTCTAAGGTAAACTCCACCCCTCTGGGGTGAAATCAAAGCCGGGTCCTCTGGGCCCGGATCTTTACATAACCTTTCACTCAATCGGGTAATATGTAAAACTTTACATCCGGAGGATTCGATATGTACATTATAAAATACATTTCGGTGCAAAAGAATAAAAATGCACGCTGCCAAGCCGTTGTTCTGATTTTGGCGGCACTTTTTCTGATGGCAGGCTGCGCGGCCCGGGGGGCCAAGCGTGTGCCAAGGGATCGATTCGACTACAACGCTGCAGTTGCCCAATCAACACGAGAACAAATGCTGCTGAATATCGTTCGCAGCCGGTACCTGGAAGTTCCGGTGTTTTTAACCGTCAGCTCGGTACTGACCCAATACGAATATGACAGCAGCATTGGCGCGGATGCAATTTTAGAATTTGGCAGCGGCACCACGGATAGAGCCATCGGCAGTGCGAACCTGAGATTTTCAGAGCGCCCGACCATTACCTACCTGCCGGTCGAAGGCCAGGAATTCGCTGCGCAGCTGCTTTCAGACATCCCCTCTGAAATCATCTTCGCGGCTGCTCAGGCCGGCTGGCCGGTTGACGTTTTTATGCGAATCGCTATTCAGCGACTTGGAGCGGCGGAAAACATGTCGTTTGGAGAGGTTCCAGCCTCCGGGTACAGTGATTCGAAAGCGCAGCTTGAATCTGACTTCAGGAAACTGAAGCGTTTTGAAAGAATGATTGATTTAATTTTTATCCTCAGTGATAACGAAATTATTGAAGTTCAGCTGGTTGAAGAAGATGACAAAAGCGAGCGCTATTTGATAATCGCCGAGGAAGTCGCTGGAGATTTACGTCCCAGGCTCGACGAGTTGAGACAGCTCATCGGGCTTAGCAATCGCAATCGGTTTCGCATCACGGATCGGGTCACTAATTTGGAAGACGATGAAATCTCTATCCAAACACGCTCCGTCATGGCAATGATGGAATTTATGGCGCGCGGGGTTGAAGTTCCACTTGAGCACCTCGAAGATGGATGGGTAGTTGACTATGGGCTGCAGAACACTGAAGGTGAAATGGCGAAGGCCCTGATCCCCTTTAAAATGCATTCAAGTAAAAACCGTCCGGCAAATGTGTTTGCCGCTGTACGTTTCAGGGATCACTGGTACTATATCGATCACGCCGATATCACCAGCAAGCGGGCTTTAAGCCTGATTATCGTTCTATTCCGTCTTCAGGCACCCACACCGGCCGGTGCCGCGCCCATTTTGACGCTGCCAACGGGGTAATACGGGGTGGTGAATGTATGCAAAATCTGTATTTACAAACTCATCCCTTCGGCTATGCCGTGAACCTGCTGCAAGCGGGGGCGGAATGATGGAATACTGGAATGTTGGAATGCTGGGTTTAGTGCAACGGATCTATTCATATAAGGATGGCACGGATCAGTATGTAAAATCAGACCGTCATCCGCTTTGCATTCCCAATATTCCATTATTCCATTGGGAGTCTGAGGTAAACTTCACCCCTCTCTCCGAGCTCTAGGCTCTAAGAGCCGGAAGCTGTGGTGAACTCAAAGCCGGGTCCTCTGGGCCCGGATATTTACTTCACCCCCACCCAGCCTCCCCGCTCGGCTGAGCTTGTCGCAGCCCGTCGAGGGGGAGGAGATAAACCTCCCTCCCCCCGTGGGAGGGTTTGAGGGAGGGGGATAAAGCGGTACGATCATTTAAATTGTAGATAGATCCGATAACTTTTCATCACGGTAGGTTAATACGATAATTAAGGTGATTAATAGATGCTGAAAATTCAAAAGGAGTTAAAACTCGGTTTTCGCGAAAAACTATTCATCCTATGCCCGGCGTTGATAATTTCGATTTCTGCGCTCTTGATTACCTACTATTTCGTGGATCCCTTTCCGCCGCCGCGTTTCTCTATCGGCTGCGGCCCGCCGGGAGGCGCCAATTATAAATATGCCCAGGCCTACCGGGAGATATTGTCCCGGGAGGGCATAACCCTGGATTTGATAACCTCGGCCGGATCGGCCGAAAATCTTAAACTGCTGGAGGCGGAGTCCAACGGAGTCGACGTGGCATTCGTTCAGGGCAGTATGCGATCGTTGGTCCAGGACACCGATTTGGTATCACTGGGCAGTTTGTTTTTCGAGCCGCTGTGGATTTTTCATCGCAAAGATCTGGCCGCACGTCGCATCCCGGATTTAAAAGGCCTGCGGCTTGCGGTCGGAGAGGAAGGCGGTGGCACCAAGATATTGACCATGCATCTGCTGGAAAAGAACGGCCTCGATTCAGAAAATTCAAAAATCCTTTCATATGGATACCAAAAGGCCACCGACATGCTGTTAAACGATGAGGTGGATGCCGCCTTTTTTGTGTCCACCCATCTTGCCACCCACGTCATTCAACTGATCGACTCCAAATCTGTCGAATTGATGGGGCTCGAGCGGGCTGAAGCTTACGCACTCCTTTACCACTACCTGTATGTTTTGGAATTGCCCGAGGGGGTGATTGATTTCGAGGCCAACATCCCTGCCCGCGATCTCAAATTAGTGGCGCCGACCACCCAGCTCGTGGCACGGCCGACGCTGCATCCGGCCCTGATCAATATACTTTTGGAAGCGGCAATGGTCGTGCATGAATTCGGTGGCGAATTCGAGCGCGAAGGCATGTTTCCGACTTCAAAATATCTGGATTTCAACTTAAGCCCGGAGGCAGAGCGTTTTTATAAACATGGCCCGCCTTTCCTGCAGCGCTACCTTCCCTTCTGGATCGCCATTTTCGTCAGCCGGATGACCTTCTTGATCCTGCCGTTGGTTGCGGTGGTTTTTCCTATTTTTAAGCTCCTGCCGCTGGTTTATCGCTGGCGAATGCGGTCTAAAATCTACCGCTGGTATGGCAAACTGCGTAAATTCGATCCGGAACGGCATCAGGCGGAAGGCACCGAACAATTGCAGGCGGATTTGGACGGGCTTGAAGGGGTCGAAGAAAAAGTGTCCAATATCTCCGTGCCGCTGTCGTATTCAGAAGAACTTTACCATCTGCGCCTGCACATCGACATGCTGCGACGTAAACTTAAGCAAATGATTGATAGCTAGTTTAAATCTGATAACATGGGCTTAAATTGGGTTGACCTTTTTAGGCCCCTAGCAGGATTTTTTTGACAACATGTTGTAAGCTACGGAAGGTGTTCCGCTGCAGGCGGACCAGTGTTCAGGTGTCAGGATTTAGCGCGTCGGTTTCCTGACACCCGAAACCTGACACCTGAAACCTAAAACCTACAAGCTGCGCCAATGCTGCCCACCGGGGCCACTTTTTCGAACGCGGTCTCGATAAAAGCTTAGGAACTATTAATGTCTATTCGCAACAAATTGAGGGATTTACGAATTCAGGGATTGAAGGATTAAAGGATAAAATCCATAAAATAGGAGAGATCGTTCGTCAAAAAAAACTCACGACGGGTAGAATTCCTTCAATACCTAAATACCTGAATTCCTGAATTAGACTTTTTTTTAAGCAACATGAATGACCAACCGAAGGAGGTAGTCAATGAAAACATTTACGATTATCATCGCCGCGATTTGCTTTTTCTGCAGTCCCGCTTATGGTGCAGATGATTGTGATTCCGAGTACGCGAAACTGATTGAGGAATTAAAAAACTCCAATATGTTCGAATCTGAAAAGAAAAAGTACCTTCCGGAGCTCGAAAGAGCATTGCAGCTTTGCCGGGAAGGCAAGGACGAGGAGGCGGATAAACTCGTGAAAGAGTTGAAAGATCGAGGTCTATCAGAAGAATTGTTCTCAGGTTCAGATGGGAATTAGAAACTTTGGCCTGCCTGTATTGTGATTGTTATAAATAAGTTTTGAAATGTCTCCTAATCAATTAAAAGGAGGGAAGATTTTGAAATTGAGGATATTCATCCATTTTATCCTTGCGACATTGCTCACCCCGATGCTTGTCGTGACCCATGCCGGTGCACAAGAAGCTTCTTCGGTGGAAATATCATCAACCAGTCCAAAAAATGAGTATTCTCGGACAAGCGCTAACGCTTTGCTCAAACCACCGAATACGGCCAGCCCGCGGGCAACGCTGCAAAGCTTTATCGAAAATATGAACCTTGCCTACAGTATGTTGATGAAGGCCCATCGCACAAACTTGAAAACACCCGGATACTTTCCCTCAGAACCGGTCCGGCAGATGGCAACACAGGCACAGGAATTTTTCGAAAGCGGCGTTGAATGCCTGAATTTAAGCCTGGTTCCGAAGAACCTGAAAAAAAATACAGGTTACGAGGGCGCCATCATGCTCAAGGAGGTTTTCGATCGGATCGACCTTCCGCCATTTGAAGAGATCCCCGATGCCGAAGCCATCGAAGCCGAGGAGGAAAAGGAGAAAATAGCGGAATTGAGTCGCTGGAGACTCCCCAACACGGATATCATCATTGACCAGGTTGAAGAGGGTCCCCGTGAAGGCGAGTTTCTCTTTACCCCGGAGACGGTTGCCCGGATCGAAGAGTTCTACGGTAAAGTAAAAGACTTTCCCTACAAGTTCGATGCGCTCATCAGCCATGATTTTTATGATTTTTATGTAACCAATCCCGGCCGGCTGCTGCCGCCCAAGTGGAGCCAGTGGCTGCCGGGCTGGTCAGATGCGACCTACCTCGATCAGACCTTGTGGCAGTGGTGCGCCCTGGTTTTTCTGCCCCTCGGTGTCTTGCTGCTTGTTTGGGTGCTTGTCCGCTGGTGGCATCGAAGGACTGCCAAGCTTTCTTCAGGCAAAAAAACTGCCGGATGGTTTTTGGTTGTTCTGGTTACCGTGATCATGGTCAGTCTGATCAAGTATGTCCTTGACGTGCATATCAATATTACCGGATCGGTGTTCATATTCGTCGAAAATACCCTGCAGCGAGTGTTTATACTCTTGTTGATCGGCTTAATCTTATGGCAGTTTTTGAAATCCCATATTCAAAAAGATAGCGAGGAAGACGCGCCGGAACAAGAAAGTCAGGGGGAGGAAGGCGGCGCCGGCGGCTCCCGGATCGATACCTTGCTCCTTTTGCTGCGCAAAACGATCGTGGTTCTGATGTTTACCATCGTATTCCTGCTTTTTCTCTCCTCGATGGGGATCAACATCGGCCCGCTGCTGGCAGGTGCCGGCGTGGTCGGCCTGGCCATTGGGTTCGGTGCCCAGACCCTGGTAAAGGATATTATCGCCGGGATCTTCTTTCTCATTGATGATGCGTTTCGGGTCGGCGATTTCATCGAAACCAGCGGCCAGAAAGGTATGGTGGAGCACATTTCCCTGCGCTCGCTGAGACTGCGCAACCCCCGCGGTCCGGTGCACACGATACCCTTCGGCAGCATGGGCACCGTAACCAACATGAGCCGCGACTACATCATTACCAAACTAGATTTTCGGGTTCGCTATGACACCGATGTGGACAAGGTTCGCAAACTTATCAAAAAAATTAACAAGAAAATAAAAAAAGATCCGGAAATGGGTCCCAACCTGCTGGACAAAATCAAGTCCCAGGGGGTCAAGGAAATGGACGACTCCGCCATGATTATGCGCTTAAAATTCAAGACGATTCCCGGAGAGCAATTTGTGATCCGGCGCGAGGTGTACCGGATGATACAGGAGTCCTTCAGGGAAAACGGCATAGAGTTTGCCCATCGCAACGTTACGGTTTACATGCCGCCGGATGAAAACGCGGATGGACTTGATAAAAATGCGGTTCAGGCCGGTGCCGCCGCGGCGCTTGCTGCGGATCAGAAGGGGGAAGAAAAAGCGAAATCTAAGTAAAAATCCAACGGTGGATTCGGCAGCCTGCTGCTGCAGGTTTGTCTGCAATGAGGATGCAAGTGAATATGACTTACAAGACCTATTTTGGCCGAATGAACCCCAGTCAGCGATTTCACAGGAGGCCCTAACCCATGAAAACGATTAGCCGGGCGAAAAATTCCGGTTTTCCTGCAGTTGTATTTATTATTCTATACCTGCTGTTGTTTATTGCGCGGCATGGTTTCTCAATCGATTCAGCGTCAATAGCCCAGTCCGACCCGGCTAAACAGAGCGATTCGAAGCAAGGTTCTGACGCTGAGCAGCCGGAGACAAAAATCGTCAAACCCCTGGGGCCGACCGATGAATACAACCGGGGGGTTCCCCGCGGCAGTTTGAAAGGATTCCTGAAGGCAACGCGTGACGGGGATTATAAGCGGGCGTCGCAATACCTGGATTTGCGTTATTTGCCGGATCGGGTGAGTGAAATCAATGGGCACCAGCTGGCGCGCCGGCTAAAGATCGTCCTGGATAAGGAACTCTGGTTCGACCTGGAGGTTGTCAGCGATCACCCCGCCGGATTTACCGACGATGGGATGCCTGCCAACCGCGATGTTATCGGCCGTCTCAAAACCCCCGAAAAAACGGTTGACCTTCTGATGCAGCGCGTCCCGCGCGGTGACGGCGCCTATATTTGGAAAATTTCCAATCAAACGGTGGCCGAAATCCCGCATCTGTATGAACACTTTGGCTATGGTCCGTTTGGGGAATCCATGTCAAAAATATTCCCGGATGCCCAGTTTCTGGGATGGCAGGTCTGGCAGTGGATTTTGTGGCTGATTAATTTGGCCCTCGCATTTATCGTGGCCCTGCTCATCACCTGGTTTGCAAACCTGCTGATCAGCCGCAAAGACAGCGAGATGCGCCGCCAAATTAAGCAGCTGGTTGCCTGGCCGGTGCGGTTTCTGCTGTGGTTGCTGCTGGAAGAGGTGGGCCTGTCTTTTATCGGTTTGTCCATGACCGTGCGAACGATTTTTCAGTATGATCCGGTGCTGCCGTTTGTCATAACCTGGACGGCTCTCCGGCTGGTCGACCTGTTGGTCTTCTGGTGGGGTGAGCGGCTGGGGCGCAGCGGGCGGGAAGACGCCATCGTTTTGCTGCGACCGGCGCGAACCGCCATCCGGGTGACGTTGATTATTGCCGCCGCGCTGTTCTGGCTGGACAATATCGGCTTGAAGATCAGCACGCTGATTGCCGGTCTGGGCGTGGGAGGACTGGCCGTCGCTTTGGCCGCTCAGGACACTCTAAAGAATCTGTTGGGCAGCATCATGATTTTGCTGGATAAGCCTTATAAGGTCGGCCAGCGGATCGTCGCCAAAGGGCATGACGGGATCGTGGAAGAAATCGGCCTGCGGTCAACCCGGCTCAGGCTGCTGTCGGGGCACCAGACAACGATACCCAACGATGAAATGGCCAAAATCGATATCGAGAACATTGGCCAGCGCCCGCATATCAGGCGGGTGGCCAATATCGGCATTACCTATGACACCCCGCCGGGAAAAATCGAAAAAGCCGTGGATATTATCCTGAATATCTTGGATAACCACGAAGGAATGGTCCCGGGACTACCGCCGCGGGCCTATTTTAGTGAATACAATTCATACTCCCTCAATATCATCGTTTTTTACTGGTATCACCCGGCAGATTACTGGGCCTTCATGAAATTTACCCAATGGGTGAATCTGCAAATAGCGCGGGAATTTCAGAAAGAAGGCATTAAGTTCGCATTTCCGACCTCGACCACCTATCTGAGTCAGGAAGACAATCAGCCGCTGCAGGTTAGTCTTGACGGAAACCTGTCGCTCGATGGAGAAAAGGTCTAGCATTTTCCGATACTGCAATCGGCAAAAGTGGCTTCAGCGGGGCCGCAGTTGCGCCGTTCATTGGTTTTAGGTTTCAGGTGTCGGGTTTCGGGTGTCAGGGAACCCCATCTGCTAAGTCCTGACACCCCGTGTGCAACTACATCTATATTACTCCAAAGACAGGGAATTTAAATCGTGCTCGTCGTTGTACTCGTGCTCGTTCTCGAAATTGAAAGACTTAGGGTCGGCCACCGTGCCCGCCAAAAACGGTCGGCAAGGTGACCGGCCCTACGTTAACATATGAGAACATTGTTTCTATCCTCGAGCAGACTGGAAGTTCGCGGCCAGAGGCCGCGCTCTTATGAAACTACAAATAGTTGGCACAGCGAATCACGCTAGAGACGTGACCTAAAGCCCACAGCCGATGCCCGTCAGGTTGTTCTGGGCGACCTGGTATTTTCTATGAAGGAAGTCAACCATCGGACTGAGGTCACGTTGGACAAGGTCATGGCCAAGATCGCCATCGAGCGGGAGGCGTTCATCAGCCAGTTCATGACGTCAAAAATTGCTTGAAATTATAAGATTTTGACGGCACCGTCGAAAAATTGACACTTTTGCGGATAGTCCCCGATTTTCCATTTTTTTTAAAATCTCATAATATCCTGAAAATATTAATAAAAAAAAATTTACTGTTTGGCACCTTTTTTGAATATACAAATAAGCAATTATTTAGTTTCTCGGATGTGCGTGCATCTTTTCTGCCGGGCTTCCAAACCGTGTGAAGATATCCGGGCAAGAAAAAAACGGCATCAAAGAGAGCCAAATAAACAAAAAGGCAGGGTCTTTCAAGGTCCTGCCTTTTTGTTTATGCAAACCGTTTCTTCAATGACACGGCGCAATTGCGCTGTTAGTCAGTCTCGCCTTTGAATTGTTGGTAAATTTTGGATTTTGGATTGCGGATTTTGGATTTAAGGAATTCTGTCTATTTTATTAATGGATTGAGCGTAGCGAATCCACCAATCCAAAATCCGAATTCCAAAATCCAAAATATCTAAGGAAGTTTCATACACTTTAATCTTATAGCTCCACAGAATTCACTACTTTTGCTGGATTTCCCGTTCACTGATTCCCATCAGATATAACAGCCCATCCAGCCCGACGCTGGATATGGATTTTTCCGCATTTTCTTTGACCACGGCTTTGGCGTGATAGGCGATTCCCAGTCCGGCAGCGCTGATCATGTGCAGGTCGTTGGCACCGTCTCCCAGGGCAATGGTCTGCTGCAGGCTGATGTTCTCGACCGTGGCGATGGTTTTTAGGATTTCAGCCTTTTTGGGCCCGTCGATGATATCCCCCGTGATGTTGCCGGTGACCTTGCCGTCTTTAATCTCGAGGACATTCGCAAAAACGTAGTCCAGTCCCAGCTTCCTCTGCAGGTGTTCACCGAAATAGTCAAAGCCGCCGGAAATGATGCCGATTTTGTAGCCGAGTTTTTTCAGGGTATTGATAACACGCTCGGCACCCTCGGTCAGCGTGAGATTCCGGGCGACTTCCGCGAGCACCTTTTCATCAAGGCCTTTGAGCAGCGCCACCCGGCGGGTAAAGCTTTCTTTGAAGTCTAGCTCGCCGTTCATGGCTGATTCGGTAATCCCGGCTACCTGGTCGCCGGTCCCGGCGTGCTGCGCCAGCACATCGACGACTTCCTCCTGGATCAGGGTGGAATCCATGTCAAACACCACCAGCCGGCGGGCATGTCGATAAATGTCATCCATGTGAAAAGAGATGTCGATACCGGTTTCTTCGGAAATGCCTAGCAGTTGACCGCGTAATTGAGCGGGATTATCCAGCACACCCGAAACGGTAAACTGAACGCAGGATTTGGGCAGAGACGCCGGATTATCCGGCAATACCTGGCCGGAAAGGTGGGTAATGACATCGATATTTAATTGGTTGTCCGCCAGTGCCGTGGCGACTTTGGCCAGCTGAATTGCCGTCAGTTGGCGACCGAGAAGGGTTATAATCCGGCGCTGCTCGCCGTACTGCGAGGCCCAGCCGTTGTAATTGGCAGCATCGATGGCCGAAAAACGAATCTGAATGCCAAGCTTATGGGCTTCAAACAAAAGATCCTTTAGAATCGACGAGGATGAATGCTCCGCCGGTATTTCGATCAGGATGCCCAGTGACAGGTAGTTATGGATGACTGCCTGGCCGATGTCCAGTATCGTCACGGCGTACTGCGCCAGAATATTGGTTAAGCTGGAAGTCAATCCCGGTCTATCCTGGCCGGTGATGTTGATCAGAATGATTTCTCGCATGTAATCTTCCTAACCCGGGCAAGCCGGATAAAAACAATCACGAAAGCACGAAAGGACGAAGGCACGAAATAACCCCAGCAAACTCTTCGTGTTTTCAAACTTTCGTGTTTTCGTGACAAAAATACTCACGCTAAATACCAAAAACTCACATTAAAAAAGCTACCTACCGCTGAGCTTTATGACAGTAGAAAATTAATTATTGGTTGTATCCTCTTTATTTGACTTGCGACTTTGCGGAACTATCCTCTGGCTACTGAAATTCTATTCGCCTGAAACAAAAAATTCAAGCACCAATTTTTTAAAAATTTCCGGCGCTTCGGCCGGAATGCTGTGGCCGATGCCGGCAAGATGTTCGTGATTTGCCCGGCAGTCAAGAGCCAGCCGTCGCACATCCACCGCTTCGACCATGGGGTCCTGCGCGCCGGATAGGATCAAGGTCGGGATATCGAAACCGGCCGGTAACCGGATCGGCGCCGGATACTTCAATATGGCTTCCAACTGGGCAATCAACGCCTGCCGGCTATTGCGGACTACGACGGCTTCGACGATCATATCGATAGTGTTTTGATGATCCTTTAAAAATTGGTTGCCGAATATTGTTGGTACGGCGGCCCAGGCCATGGCCTTCAAACCGGATAGTTTAAGGATCTCCACCCAGGACCGGACAATCGCCCGGCAACGGTCACTGGTGCGCCCGCTTATACTGCACAGGACCAGCCGATTTGAACTTGCCGGAAATTGGATGGCAAACTCCAGCGCCACCCGAGCCCCATGGCTGAGGCCCACCAGGCGGGCCGTGCCCACCGCCAAATAATCCAATAAATCCTTAAGATCTGAAACGTGCAGGTTCAGCGAGATTGGGGCCGTGCCAAGATCGCTATCACCCTGGCCGCGGGCATCGTAGAACAGCAGGCCAAAGTTTTTTGAAAAAACAGGTACCAGGTTGGCCCAGTACAAGGTGGTCTGAGAAGTGCCGTTTAGAAAAACAACGGCTGGCTTTGATGGGTCAATTTTGTAAGTCCGGTAGAAGAGATTGCAATCGTCCGGGGTGGTGAAGTATGGCAATGTTGTTACCTGGTTGGTTGCTTTTTAGTGGGTCGAGCTGGATATATGTCAGATTCCCTATAAGGCATTTGAGGTTTCAGGTTTCAGGTGTCAGGGTAAAAGGATTAAATCACATTTTATTTATTTCTTCTTCTTGGCTCCTTACACCTCATGTGAAACTACGCCTATATTAACCCCAAGACAGGGTATTTAAATCGTCCTCGTACTCGTCCTCGTCCTCGGGTTTGAAAGCGGCTCAAAAGCTTCGAGGACGAGCACGAGGACGAGGACGAAACGGCCAATGAGTTCATCGGAAACTGCGCAAATTTGGCGCAGTTTCTTTTCCGATCAGACTGGACGCTCGCGGCCAGAGGCAACGCTCTTGTGAAACTACACAAATTTCAATGTTATTTTGGTAGAAGTAAATGGTTGGTGGGAGTGGCCTCGATTCGGCTGAGCTCATCACAGGCCGGCCACGATTATTTAGATAATCGCGGTTAAAAACCGCTCCCACAATCTATAGAGTGGACGCATAAACGTAAAAATTCTCATTATATCAGCATGATAAGATAAAATACTACTTGACTTTTTTTGATATAAGTACTACTAAAATCACTCCTTTTATAGGCCTAGTTCCCTAAAACT
>Ga0209339_1000261_pt1 | contig 19687 bp, 14 predicted proteins | sample OlaalgELextract3_FD_187376 | JGI IMG/M metagenome (GOLD analysis project Ga0209339, IMG submission 187376) | Olavius algarvensis symbiont microbial communities from Tuscany, Italy - Type A ELBA extract 3 (SPAdes) (version 2) | ecosystem: Host-associated > Annelida > Digestive system >... | reverse complement strand
GCGATATTAAAGGTCGCGGCTGCAAGCCGCATCCGCTATTTTTATCCACTGATAACCTGAACTTTTCAAATCACCAGGAAACTCAAATATAGGCATTGCTTGGCTATGAAGTTGTCAGATCGCATTAATCAAATCGAAGAATCCGGGACGGTGCAGTTTACCCTGCTGCTTCAACAACTCAGACGCCAGGGGCGGGAGGTCATTGACCTGGCGGTGGGCGAACCGCCGTTTGACTCACCGCCTGCTGTAGTGAAAGCCACCCAAAAGGCCCTTGATGAAGGCCGGACCAAGTATGGCCCGGTCGCCGGAATGCAGGAATTGAAATTTCAGCTGGCCCAACAGTTTGACGGCTATGACGAGAGAAACATCATCATATCCAATGGCTCGAAACAATGTCTGTACTCGGTATTTCAGGTCATCATCAATCCGGCGGATGAAGTCATCATTCCGCGGCCCTATTGGGTCAGCTTTCCTCAGCAGGTGCGGCTTGCCGGCGGACGGCCGGTATTTGTGGAAACACGCAGCCACCAGCTTGACATGGAGAGAATCGCCCGGGCGGTATCGCCTAAGACGCGCGCCATATTGATTAATTCACCCAATAACCCCACCGGTGCCGTCTATCCCCTGCAGGACCTTGAAAAAATGGCTAGACTGGCAATCGAACGGGACCTGTACCTCATAGCGGATGAAGCTTATAATTCCTATGTTTATGACGGACGACAACCCGCCAGCTTGTTTGAATTTGAAGATATCCGACAGCAGTTGGTTGTCACCCGCAGCTTTTCCAAAAGCTTTAATATGACCGGCTTCAGAATCGGCTATGCGGCGGGACCGGTCAAGATCATTGCGGCCCTGAATAAATTGCAAAGCCACGTCACCGGCAATGCCTGCACTTTCGCCCAGGAGGGTGCCCTGGCTGCACTGGTCCTGGAAAATGACGAAACCGCCCTCTGGCGGCAGGAGCTGGAACAAAAAAGAGAATATGCCTATGGTAAAATCAGCGACTTGTTTGACTGCATCAAACCCGGGGGGGCATTTTATCTCTTCCCCGACGTATCGCGTCATCTGAATAATGAACTGACAGCCGTTGATTTAGCCCGGCGGCTTCTGGAAGAAACCGGTGTGGCGGTTGTACCCGGCGAAGAGTTCGGCCGGCCGGGGCATATTCGAATTTCATATGCCGTTTCCCGGGAAGATCTGGCAAACGGTTTAGATAAAATAGCAGAGGCATTATGATTGGAATCATCGGATTTGGTCGATTCGGAAAACTTGCCGCCCATTACCTGGCAAAGGACTTTGAAGTCTGCGTTCATACAAGATCTGAGAAAGCATCTGAAATCAGCCGGATGGGTGCGCAGCCGGCATCGCTGGAGGTCGTATGCCGCCAGGATATCGTTATACCGTGCGTACCCATATCGATATTCAGGGATTTTTTAAACAATATCGCCCCGCTGGTAAAACCGGACGCGCTGATAGTCGATGTGTGTTCGGTCAAAGAATACCCCATTCGCTGGATGAAGGAAATCCTGCCGGATTCGGTGTCGATCCTGGCAACCCATCCCATGTTCGGGCCGGACAGTGCTTCAAACTCACTTGAAGGCTGCAAGATTTGTTTGTGCAAGGTTAAATTGGCTGAAAACCAGTATCGAAAAATCAGAAAATACCTGTATTCCAAAGGGCTGGTCGTGGTCGAGGCAACGGCCAAAGAACATGATGAGCAGATCGCCACCAGTCTGGCACTGACGCACTTAATCGGCCGGACCTTATCCGAATCCGGTGCAACCCCGCTGGATATCGATACGGAAGGGTATAAACGGCTGCTGCACATCCTGGAGGTCGTTGAGCGGGATACCTGGCAATTGTTCACTGATATGCATCACTATAATTCATTTGCCCAAAAAAAACGCATCGAATTTATGGAAGTTATGCGTAATATTAATTCCAGGCTGGAAAAAGGTGATCGGATTGATGGGTGATAATACTGCCAATAAGCCTGTCGATTAATGGTTTCCCTTTAGCTTGCCTATCGCCGCGTGGCTTTCGGCACACGAGGCACACCTTAATTTGTTGAAATAGATGTGTCATCCCGCGTCAGCGGGGGCGTTCGGCATGCGGATATGGATGATGTTCCAATTTTACTGCTGACGAGATGATCGATTGGCAGGGGTTAAGTGCGAAACCGCACGATATTAAGAAAGGAATAGACAACGATGCCGGATAAAATGCCTCAGAAAAAAATTCTGGTTATCCATGGTCCCAATTTGAATCTGCTCGGCGAAAGGGAACCGGACATTTATGGTCATCAAAGCCTGGCTGAGATTAATGCCGGATTGCAGGAACTTGGCGATAAATTAGGAATTGATGTCGATACTTTTCAATCCAATTATGAAGGGCAGATTGTTGACAAGATCCAGCAAGCCATGGGCCGCTGCCATGGAATCGTCATCAATCCGGCCGCCTACACCCATACCAGCGTCGCCATCCGGGATGCCCTGGTCATGCTCGATATTCCGGTGATCGAGGTCCACCTGTCCAACATCAATAAAAGGGAATCATTTCGACATCACTCAATGATCGCAGATATCGTGACGGCGCGCATTGCCGGATTCGGATCCCAGGGATATTTGCTGGGGCTGGAAGGATTAGCAAAGATGATCTAGCTTCGAATGGCGGGAAAATGGTCGGGACGGCTGGATTTGAACCAGCGACCCCAGCGTCCCGAACGCTGTGCTCTACCAGACTGAGCCACGTCCCGACAAGGATGTTTATTTAAGTCAAACGCTCTGAAAAGTCAACTCTTTTCATCAATTAATTGGCCTTATTTAGGGCTTGCAAAGGGCATGGCGCAAAGCGCAGAGCGTACTCGCAAAGTGTCGGTGTATTGGAAACGATTTCGTATATAATACGGAATACAGATTCATACCCTTTAGCAGTGCGCCAAGCCCTCTGCGCCATGCCCTCTGCGCTATAGGAACGGATTCCTCAAAACGATGGTCTGATCCCGGTCCGGTCCCACGGAAATGATGGAAACCGGTGTCTGGGTCAGCGCGGCGATGCGATCCAGATAACTTTTGACGTTGGCCGGCAGATCCTCTAATTTTCGAATGCCGCTTATATCTTCCTGCCAGCCCGGCACTGTTTCATATACCGGCAGACACTCCCCCAGAACCTTCAGGCTTGCCGGAAATTCCGTCAGTAATTCTCCCTGATACTCATATCCGGTGCATATATTGATTGATTCCAGTCCATCGAGCACGTCAAGTTTGGTGATGGCAAGACCGCTCAACCCGTTGAGGCGCACGGCATTTCTCAAAATAACGGTATCCAGCCATCCGCAGCGGCGCTTTCTGCCGGTAGTGGCGCCGAACTCGGCCCCCTTTTCCTGGATTTTGTCGCCGATTGCGTCGAATAATTCGGACGGGAAGGGGCCCTGTCCGACCCGCGTGGTATAGGCTTTAACGATACCGAATACATCGTCAATCTGCTTCGGACCGACTCCTGAACCGCAGCAGGCATTGCCCGCCAGGGTGTTGGACGAGGTCACAAAGGGATAAGTACCGTGATCGATATCCAAATGGGTGCCCTGGGCGCCTTCAAACATGACCTGCTGATTATTCTTGATTGCTGCGCTGATGGCCACGGAAATATTCGTAACGTGGGGTGCCAGCCTTCCGGCATAGACCAGGTACTGATCGATAATATGCTGTGGGTCCAGCGTGTCGGCCGACAGATAGTTTTTTAAATAGAAATTTTTTTCGTCTAAAATCGTGTTCACTTTATCGGCAAATACTTCCGGATCGAGCAGGTCCACAAACCGTATGCCCCGGCGGGTGGCCTTGTCCTCGTAAGCCGGCCCGATACCGCGACCGGTGGTCCCTATTTTTTGATCCCCTTTGAATTTTTCCCGCGCATGGTCAACAGCCTGGTGGTAAGGCATGATCAAATGGGCTTTCTCGCATATTTTGAGCATTGCGGGACCGACATCGATTCCCCGGCCGGACAATGCGTCGATTTCCGCCAGCAATACAGCCGGATCCACGACGACACCGTTTCCGATGACACAGGTTTTTTTTTGCAGGATCCCCGAGGGGATCAGATGAGAGATGAATTGTTCTCCGCCGACCACCATGGTATGGCCGGCATTGTTGCCGCCCTGGAATCGCACCACCATATCAGCGGTTTCGGCCAGCAGATCAACTATTTTACCTTTTCCTTCATCTCCCCATTGGGTTCCGACAATGACTACGTTGGCCACATTTTTCTCCTTTGAAAAGAGTCATAATCTTTTCGCTCGGAAAAACGCCTGCATCAACTCGCGGCATTCATCCTCACGCACACCGTTAATGATTTCCACCCGGTGGTTTAACCGAAAATCCTCAGCAAAGTTGTATAGTGAACCTGCGGCGCCCCATTTGGGGTCCGCTGCACCGAATATCACCCGCTTTACCCTGGTATGGACCAAGGCTCCCATGCACATCATGCATGGTTCAATAGTTGCAAAGAGGGAAGTGTTTAACAGCCTGTAATTGTTTGATTTAATTGCTGCTTTGCGCAATGCCAGAATTTCGGCATGAGCTGTCGGGTCAACCTGCCCAATGGTCTGGTTGTGAGCGGCCGCCAAAATTTCGCCATTATCAGCAACGAGTACTGCACCTATCGGAACTTCACCGATTTGTCCAGCTTTTTTCGCTTCCGCTATCGCAAGTTTCATGAAATAACTGTGATTGTCCATGATTGTATATCCGCAAATGAGTAATAAATCGATTGACAATGCCGCTACTTTAGCTTATGTTCCAGCTAAATTTCAATTAAATTTTCTTGCGCCAGTAGCTCAGCCCGGATAGAGCGCCGGACTACGAATCCGTAGGCCGCAGGTTCAAATCCTGCCTGGCGCACCACCAAAGATAACAAAAGTCGGGGATGATTACCAAACCCCGGCTTTTCTTATTTAGTAGTTCCGTCAGAAATAAAAGCAGGTCGGCAGGTTTAGCATCAGCGAAATCCGGCCGCTTTTCAGGCGAGGTTCAAATCCTGCTCCCGATGTAGGGGTTTTGCATCTTGATTTAATAAGTTAAGGAGCAAAACCGGCTCACCACGAACATAAAAGGGTTTAAGCGAAATGCTTGAACCCTTTTATCAAAGGCCTCGCGGTGTACCTATATATATATATAACAACGCCCTGTTTTCGGAAAATCAAATGTATCTGACAGGAGCTTGTAGTCATATCAATGCCTGCTTTACTCGCATATCTTCCTTAAAAATGGTCTAACCAACTAGATTATTTCATTCTTTTATCCTTATTGCTTGACAAAAATACGCCTATAAAGTAATTTATCTATATAGTACTTTCTTTAATTTATATTTTAAGGAAAACGGCAAGAGTTTATCAGATTCATTTTGGTAGTATTTGTTGCATTAAACTATATCTAGATTTACAAAAATTTTCGAGGAGGATCAGAAGAATGGCTATTTTAAAGAAAGACCTAACTGCATTGAGCAAAGACTTTAAAGCCCTTGAGAAGAAGATGGAAAAATTGTTGAAGGCATTTGAGACAACTGCAAAGCCTAAAAAAGTCTCAAAACCCAAAGCTGCAAAAAAAACGGCCGCCAAAAAAACGACCGCCAAAAAGGCCGTCGCCAAAAAAGCAGTCAAGAAAGCCCCCGCTAAAAAAGCAGCCGCCAAAAAGGCACCGGTGAAAAAAAAGGCTGTCCAGGTGACCGCAACGGATCAAATTCTTAAAATAATCAAGAGATCCAAAAAAGGTGTCGATGTACCAACCCTGAAAAAAAAGACCGGCTTTAACGATAAGAAAGTACGCAATATCGTTTTCAGGGCTGCCAAAGAGGGCAGGATTAAAAAATCCGGCAGAGGGGTTTATGCCGTTGCCTAACGCTGCCTGGGACTTAGCGGTATTTTAGTGCCGGCGCCCAGCGAGTATTGACGGGATTTCGATCGGCGTTAAAGCGACCATGCAATACAAGCGACTGATTCTATTTTTTCTACTTTGGATTTTTCCCGCTGTAGTTAATGCAGCCGGCGCGGTCGTCGAAATCGGCACGGAACCCGACGGTAGAGTCAACCTTGAGGCCCGCGGGTCTACCATAGAAAGTATCGTTAAAAAAATTTATGAAGACTACGCCATTGAAATAAGGGGTCTGGAGGATAGAGCTCAAGAGAAAATATCTTTTTCCTTTATTGCCGAATCGTGGGAGGATTTGTTAAAAGGCCTGCTGCAAAAAATCGGAGTCAAGAACTACGCTTTTGAGTTTGCTGATGCAACTCTCAAGCGCGTGGTCGTGATTCCAAAAGCAGCCAGCAACAGTCCTTCTTTTCCCACTCGGTCCAATGCCTCTAGCAATTCTAAGGATTTGGTGAGTGTTGCGCAGGTGCAGAGCATTGTTGAGGCTTCACAGGCGGAAACGGCGGGCCTTCAGGAAGGTGATCTAATCCTTGAATATGACGGCGTATCCATCAGGAGCGCCCAGCAGCTGGTAAAAGAGGTAAAGAGAAAAGCACATCTCGAACAGATTCAAATGGTGATGGTTCGGCAGAAAATCACGACTCATTTGATCCTTAACGGAGGATTTATCGGGGTGCGGATATCGACTAAAAAAATTCCGCGCGCTGAATTCGATGCCTTCCAGTAGAAAAGCTGAGTCCAACTTTAACAGGGTGTTGAAAATTATAAAGCGGAGTGGACATTGGAGTTTCCACTCCGCTTTGTGTTTTCAAGTGGAAGCGGGCCGAAACCACCTGTAAGATCGTTGACCCTGAGCGGTTTCTTCACAAAGCCACGGCAGGCCTCTGAGCAGACAAGACAAGAACCTATACTTCCAGTTTGCCGCCAAACCTGATTTCCAATCCGGCTCGATGAAGCCTTTAACCGACAGCAAATGCCTTGTTCGGCTCAGGGCACCGTCGGCACCCAAAATTATTTTTCCGAAGTACTAATGCCCCTTATCAGTTGTCGCTTGATTTCGTAAGGGATCCAGAGTGACCACTGCTTCGCCGGCTTTAAATTCCGCCCCTGCCTCCCGGGCCATGTTCAACCAATATTGATCATAGTTTTTACGACGCACGAAGTGAAAGGGATAATCTAAACGTCTATTTACGCTGGCGCCGGTGCTGCTGCCGACTTTATAAAACCAACTTTGAAAGGTGATCAAGTGGCTGGATTGCAGCATATCGAGCGTGGTGGCGAAAATTTCTTCCAACAACTGAATGCTTTTAAACGTGAGAAGACCGCCGCAAAGTTTATTGCGAGGAAACGCTGATTTGTCTCCTATAAGTACTTTAATTCCATTAGTTGCTGGAAGCCGAAAGGCAGCATTTCACCTGGCCCGATCGACCCGTGCTATTCGACGATCTCGAATCCTATTTTTTGAAGACCGGCTGCCGGTCACCGTTGATGTACCTGCACAATAGTCCCGGGCTTTTGCGGATCAAACAAAAAGCCGGGCTTGATTAATAAAGAATCCGAGCCCAGAGGTCCCGGCTTTGATTTCACCCCAGAGGGGTGGAGTTTACCTTAGACTCCGAATGGAATAATGGAATGGTGGAATAATGGAATATTGGGTATCAAAAGTGGATGGCGGTCTGATTTTATAAACTGATCAGTGCCATCGTTATAAAAATAGATCCCAATCCACTAAACCCAGTATTCCAACATTCCAGTATTCCATCATTCCGCTGCCGCTTGCAGCAGATTCACGGCATCGCCGATTGTCTATGACCTGGCCCAGAGGACCAGGTTTCTGCGAAAAATTTCATTTCATGCAATCTTAAAATTGCCTTTTCATTGGTTATAGGTCCGTAAATTTTTCCCCCATTAGCGCAAAACAGATTGGGTAACTGTTTAATCCTTTCAAGATAGCTCCCTCTGCTACAAATCACGTATCTGCATCTTGCAATATTTCATTATTTATATCCACAAATAATTTTTTATAATAAAAAAATATTAAATAATATATGTAATATTATATTATAATTATTTTTATATATTTTTTATTTAATAAAAAATATTCTTGCAATAAAGAATTAAATATTGTAATGATATTGATATGGGCACGAAAAAGACTTTTTCCACCAGAGTTGATGCAGACCGTCTGAAAGCACTAAAACACCTGGCAGTTGATGAAGACAAATCGATTGGCGCTCTCCTGGAAGAGGCCATTGAAGATATCGTAGAGAAATATGAAAAAAAGAAACAGAAAGGGTAGCAGCGCCGGCCAGGATATATTGAACTTTGCTTAACTCAAGTGCTCGACACGATTTACCGTGTTAACGTGTTTCAACATCGCCTTTAACCCTAAAGAAAGATAGAGACATGCATGTTACGAGCAATAGCAGGCGTTTAAGGGAAGCGTATGATGGCATTCAAGATGTCGGCACCCACCATGTCGGAGGCCTTACTGTCGAATGTGTCTGCCCGAAATGCGGTGCTGCGCATAGAATGAAAATGCTGTGGAGCGGCCGTGGAAAGCCCAAGAAATTCTGTCCGCCGTGCAAAAGCGTGGTTTCCGGTTTGGAAACCATTGATTTGTGCACCATATCAGCTGATATCCACCGGGGTATCGACAAAGCGGTTTAGGATAGATTTGGGATTTGGGATTTCAGATTTTGGATTTTAAGGTCCGCCTTCGGATCAATTTAATACAAAATGATAGAGTAAAGCGAATTAACAAATCCGCAGTCCGCAATCCGCAATCAAAAATTGCTCCTGAAAGCTGATTAAACGAAATTAAACTGGGTGAAATTTAAAGCCATGCTCTAAGTGATTTTCATTGCCTCAGGCTGATGCCCTGTATTGCGGTTTGAAGGCTCTGAACAAGGAAGCATCCATGATCGCCTCATAACCGTTCAAACGTGCCACGATGGCACCCTCGGCATCGAGGAACGTAAAATCGCCCCGCATCCTGCGGGATGTCACATCCTTTATTTCCAGCACCACCGTCACACCGTCAGCGGGAAATTGTGCACAATACTGGCGGTATGAGGAACCGTAGCTTGGCAGCGACACCGCTCCCTTCTCTTCAAAACACCATACCGTGGCCATCTGAAAAGCGCAGTCGAGAACGAGCGGATCGGCAATCCATTGATTTCTCAACGGACTCGACATCCATTCACTAGGAGCCGGGGCAGCCGCAATGTGCGCCACCATCCCCCTGGCGGAGCAGCTGACAATTTTACGAATTCCATGCAACTGCATACCGTGGAAAAGAATTTGATCGTACACCTCTTTTATTTTTTTGGTGTAGGCTTTGGCAACCATGGTTTTGGGAAAATGGTAGTCAGGGCCTTCCGCCAGACTGTCGCTTAACACGGCCCTGGCTGCGGCATGAACCATATCGCTGCCCGATGGTTTGCCGTCCCGCAATTCAACCGCCACTTCATAGTGGCCGCCATGCTTTTGAAGCTTGCCGGTCAGCAGCCGAATGTGCTTTTGATCATGCTCCATCCGGATACCCTTCATGACTCGCATGTCATCCAACCCGTGCAGCAGCAGCCCGGGATTTTCATGCAGCGCGCCGTGGGCAAGCCATTCAGTCATCAGGGCCAGCGGCACCACCGGTTTACCGTCAATGATATGAGACTGCAAAATCGGATAGTGTTCCAGGTCGATTTGCCTTTCAAAGGAAAGGGCCAACTGTTGTTTTTTCGCCGCAGGTACCGCCTTAACCAGTTCGGGTCGTTTGGGTGCAGTGCGGCTGGGAAGATCGGCTTTGGGGAGTTCAGCCCCGATGACGATTTCAACCGGGCTGTCACCTGGGGCCTTCATTTCATCCAACATGCAATCAGCACCGTAGTCGACGGGAATCAAGTGGATCCCATTGCGCTCGAATTCACGCTTTAAAGGCGCTGTCACCATGCCGCCGTCCCAGGGTCCCCAATTGATGGCGATAACGCGACAGTTGGCTCGAGTCGCAGACTCGTTTAGAGCCACTTTATTGAGGACCTCGTTGGCGATGGCATAGTCCACCTGGCCCTTGTTGCCCAGCCGGGCGGCAACCGATGAAAATAAAACCAGGTATTTCAGAGGTTCCCGGCTTGATGACTGAAGCAGATTGTTCAGTCCTGCGACCTTGGTGTCATAGACCCGCTCGAATTGCTCGGCGGTTTTATCAGTGATGAGGCGGTCTTCCAACACACCGGCACCATGGATGATACCGGTGACAGGGCCGAGATCCTCGCGGATACCATCCATGATGGCAGCGACTTCATCATACTTTCGGACGTCGGTCGAAAAATACTCGACCCTGGTCCCCACCGATCTCAATTGCGTTAGATTGTGCGTTATTTCACGATTCGTCATGTAACGATGGTAGACTTTATCGACCGCGGCCGGGGTTGGGGACTGGCTGCTGAATTCATTCTCCAACAGCGCCTTTTTGATATCCGCTTCGCCCTCCAAGGCAGCCAGCCACGCCGGCTCGGCAAAGGGCTCCGGCGAACGACCCAGCAATACCAGTTGGGTGCCGGTTTCCCTGGCCAGCGCCAGTGCAGCCGCGGCCGTGACGCCTCTGGCACCGCCGCTGACAACCACCACGTCTTTTTGATCGAGATTTAACGATCCAGTCGCTCGAGTTGCAGGTTCGAGCGCCAGCGTTTTGCGATTTTCCGACTCAAGACCGATTTCGACCGGGCCCGGTGCTAAGACCTCTTTGACGACTGCCGCTGCAAGGGCCGGTTTGTCCGGCCAGTCCGGCGCAATGTCAATTGCGTGGCAGCAGACATTGTCCCATTCGAGGGCGGCGGTTTTGGCCAATCCCGCCAGTCCCCCCTGAATCGGATGCGGCAGCGGATTGCCCTTCAGCCCGAAGGCGCCGTCAAGGCGGGTAACGGTCGCGAATAGGGCACCCGCACCTTCGCCGGCTGTGGCGATGAGGTCCGGTGCCAGATATTTTGCCAATGCAAAGGCATCCTTTATATCCTGATGCACTTGGCCGGATTCGGGATCCTGCACAATGATCAAACCGGCAGCCGCCGGCAGCCGATCTTTATATTTCAAGATGTCGAGCGAGATTCTAACCGTCTTGATATCGCGTTTGGCCAGTTCCTCGGCAATTTCTTCGGCTAAACCGGTATGATCTTCGGTCACAAAAACTTTTTTGGTACTTGGAACAGCAATGGTAGATTCGGCAATAGGGGGCGCCGCCACCACGGTCACCACGTGGCGAGGTATCGTGACCGTATCCGAATCATCGATCGAAAGTTCGGGAAGCGGCGCAGTTGCGGGTGGACCGGCGGCAACCACCGACAATGCTGTCGCCTGCTCGGTGCGGGGTGATTCCGGGGCCGCCTCCGCGACATTAGGAGCGGCGAGATACTCGGCAATTTGTCCAAGGGTTTTCAGACTGCCGATCATATCCGGCGCGATCGCCGGCAAATCAGGCATGTTTTCTTCGAGGCTTGAAAGAATTTCCACCCTTTTTATAGAATCGATACCCAATTCGGCTTCGATATCCATATCCAGGCCCAGCATCTCCACCGGATAGCCGGTCAGCCCGCTGACAACTTCCAGCAGGGTGGCCGTGACCGTTGCCTGACGACTGTCGACGGGGTCGACCGGTGTTGCTGCCTGTGGCGCAAGGCTATCCAACGCAAGGGCCTCAGATTGATGTTCAACTGAATTTTCAGATTTTTCACTGCCCATAAATTCGACGATTTGGCCCAGGGTTTTTAAAGACCCCATGATGTCCGGCGAAACAGTGGGCAAATCCGGCATTGTTTCTTCGAGATTCGATAAAATTTCCACGCGCTTGATGGAGTCGATCCCCAGTTCGGCTTCGATGTCCATATCCATACCGAGCATTTCCACCGGATAGCCCGTCAGCCGGCTGACAACATCCAGCAGGGTTGCCTCGATACTCTCAGCATCGTTGTCCGCCGATTCAGCGTGGATCGCCGGTGTCGCCGGTGTGGTTTGATGCATTTGGTTCGGCGGCTGAGTGTCTGATAAGCCGTCAGTGGGCTGTTTCATATATTCGACAATCTGTCCCAGAGTTTTCAAGCTGCCCATAATATCGGGAGATACCGTCGGTAAATCCGGGATGGCTTCTTCCAGTTTCGATAATATTTCAACCCGCTTGATGGAATCAATTCCCAAATCGGCCTCGATGTCCATGTCCAGACCGATCATTTCCACCGGATACCCGGTCAGGCGACTGACAATGTCCAGCATTTTCGCTTCAAGGTCCGGCTGCATTGCGGGACTCGGCGGATTGGATTCGGCGCGGGAATCGCGGATTTTTTTATCTTCGCCATATCCATTGGCGGCCGCGCGGGGGATGTTCAAATCGGCCGCCACGGGCGCGGTGATATCGTTTTCCCGGGCAATTTCTGTCCTCGATGGATCGGCGGCGGACTCAACCCGGGCGGGTTCCGTTACATTATCGACAGGCGGTGGAACCTGTGGGGCCGGCGTCCCGTACTGCGGCGCAGCCACCGCCGGATTGGATCCGGATTGAATTTCAACGGCGCCTTCTGCAAGGCGATGGGTACTTCTCATCATCTCCTGCAGGGCACGATTGGCCTCGGTCTGGGTTTCTAAAAATTTCTGATGTGCCGCGGCGGTCTCAGATTGCAGGCGCTGCATTGATTTTAAGCCCTCTGCAACCACCCGATAGGCATCGCGGATTGATTCTGTCTGTGTGTTGGTTTCTTTTTTCATAGTATGGATCGGTCGATTCGCAATCGCTTTTCCTGTAATTGAATTCGTCTGATTATTGAAGTGTCGTGGCGCATTTAAGACCCGACTTCCGTCCATGGCCTCCAGTTTTCCGACCTCTGTCCTCTGACTTCTGTCCTCTGACATCTGTCCTCTGTAATCTGTCCTCTGATTTCTGTCTTCTGACTTCCGTCCTCTGTCTTCTGCCCTCTGTCTTCTGACATCGGTCCTCTGTCTTCCGACATTTGCCCTCTGACTTATGTCCTCTGAAATCTGTTCTCTGTCTTCTGCCCTCTGACTTCTGTCATCTTTTCTCTGATTCTTGAAATTTGTGCCTTTCAGCGGCACGTTCATGCGGGATTGGCGGTTCGATGATATCGGATTCTCCCATTTGTTGAGGTCCACCGGATAGCCCCGCGCGGCCAGGCGACTTAGCAGTCGCGCCAAATCCGCCACGCCGTAGGCTGCCCCCGCCGAAGCATCCAGTGCGGCGGCCTCGAATTGTCGCTTCCGCAGGGTTTTTGAAATAAGTCCGGTGAGGACCGATTTGGGTCCGATTTCTACAAATGTACGAACGCCGGAGTGGTAGAGGTTTTCGACTTCACTGACAAAATCCACCGGATGAATTAATTGCTCACCCAGTAAAGCGCGGACCTGACCAGGATCAGTCGGATAAGCGTTGGCGGTGATATTTGAGAAGACCTCAACGGCCGTTGGGTGAATTGCGACCTGTTTGAGCGCATCCCCAAAGGGTTGAACCGCGCTTTGCAGCTGGTCGCTGTGAAATGCAGCCGAGACCGGCAGGCGCACGGCTTTGATTTTTCGGGCCTTGCAGGTTTTTTCGAATTCCAGAATGTCTGCCGTAGGGCCGGATAAAACGCCCTGGACGGGGCTGTTGCGGTTGGCCAGAACGACGTTTCCGCCCGATTCGGCGATCAGCGCTTCGATGTCGGCCAGAGGCGCTTGAACCGCCAGCATCGAACCCCGGGGCGGATTTTGATCGCCGCCGGCGGCGGCCATCAGACAGCCCCGGGTGGCAGCCAGCTCCAGAAAATCGGGCCCATCGATCCAGCCGGCCGCGCACAAGGCCGTTAATTCCCCGAAACTGTGGCCGCAGGTTGCGGCCGGCTCGATTCCGAAATCCTGCAGCAATTTGAACATCGCCAGGCTGATGGCGCCGATGGCCGGTTGGGCATTTTCCGTGTGTCTAAGCGCTGATTCCTGCCGCGCATGTTCCCGGGGGCTTTGCTGTTGCGGTGGAAAGATCAATTCACTGAGGCGGTTGCTGCGCTTGAGTTGCTTGTCGGCATCTTCCAGGCAGTGCATGGCCCGGGGAAACGTGCAGGCAATATCCCGTCCCATGTGAAGGTATTGACTTCCCTGGCCCGGGAAAACAAAAGCCAATTTGCCGGGATTTTGGGGGCCGCCAGGGTAGACGTTGGGGATTTTTACAGCATCCGGATCGAATCCGGCTGCCAGGGCCTTCAATGTCTGTTCGAAAAGCTTCGCGATCGCGGGCATGTTGTCACAGACCATTAGCAGGCGGTACGGCCGGTCTGGGGAGAAGCTGCGGCGGGAATCAGCGGCCGCGAGGCTTAACTGGGTCTCCGACAAACCGACATCGACGGATTCTTTGAATTGTTCGAGGTCCTGGATCAGCTTATCCGGTTGCGTGGCCGAAAAGGCAATTATTTCCGTACTTCCGTCCCATGAGGTTTCCGATTTGCTTCGTTGGTACTCTTCAAGCACGACGTGAAAATTGCTGCCGCCAAAACCAAAGGCACTGATGCCGGCCCGGCGAGGGTCACCATTGTCGGAAAACCAGGGTCGCGTGGCCGTGTTCAGGTAGAAATGGCTGTTGTCGATATCTAAATCCGGATCCGGCGTTTCAGCTTTTAAAGTCGGCGGCAGCACCTTGTGATACAGGCTCAAGGCGGCTTTTATCATCCCGGCCGCACCGGCTGAAGCCTTGGTGTGTCCGATCATTGATTTGACCGAACCCAGGGCACATTTGTTGCCGTTGGCGCCAAGTTCTTCAAAAACCTGATTCAGCGCTGAAAACTCAACTTTGTCGCCGACCCGGGTACCGGTTCCATGGGCTTCTATCAGCTGAACGGTGGCCGGACTGATGTCGGCATTGCTGTAGGCGGCCCGCAGGGCCCGGGCCTGGCCCTCGCTTCTGGGGGAATAAATGCTTTGTGATTTTCCATCGCTGGAAGACCCCAGGCCTTTAATGACGGCATAGATTCGATCGCCGTCTTTTTCGGCCTCCGGGAGTCGTTTCAAAACCAGCATGCCGATACCTTCTCCCAGCACGGTGCCGTCGGCATCTTTGGAAAAGGGCCTTGCATCTCCAGTGGCAGACAGCGTGTGGGTTTTGGAAAAGCACATGTGCATAAAGATGTCATTCAGCGTGTCCACCCCACCGGTAACGACCATATCACTGCGTCCGGATTGCAACTCAAGCAAAGACAGGTGAACGGCGCTCATGGAACTGGCACAGGCAGCATCCACAACGCAATTGGTGCCCCTCAAATCCAATCGATTGCATATGCGGCCGGCGACCACATTGCCCAGCAAGCCGGGAAAGGAATTTTCTTGCCACGGAACATAAGCGTCGGAAATTTTCCGGATGACTTCTTCGGTTTTCGCGGCAGGGATGGCAGAATCTTCAAGGGCTTTGCGCCACTTGGGATGGCCGAGTCTCGAACTCAGGGGGATAACCAGTTCTTGGGTTCCCGTAACGCCCAATATCACGGAGGTGCGATCGCGGTTAAAATCCCGATCGCCATTGTAGCCGCAATCATCAAGGGCCATTTTTGCCGCCAGCAACCCCAGCAGCTGGGATGTATCGGTGGCCTCGAGCGAATTGGGAGGAATGCCGAATTCGGTGGGATCAAAATCCACCGGGGTCAGGAATCCGCCCCGGGTGCAATAGACATGATCCGGACGTTTCGGATCACTATCATAATATTCCGCCGGCGACCAATGGGATTCCGGAACTTCGGTGATGGCATCTTTGCCGTGGAACAGCAACTGCCAGTAATTTTTGAGGCCAATCGAATTCGGGAACAGACATCCCATTCCGATAATGGCCACAGGATTATAGTCAGGCATACTCAGCTTGTCCTTTAAATAATCTTCAACAGCTATATATTCCGTGTATAATTTAAGGAGTTATCCGGGACTGTTGGTTGAAATAATTTCGACCGGTATCTTTATTTGGATAAACCAAACGGAGAATTGTCAAACAACTAATATAGTATTGAATACAAATATTATCAAGAGATTGATTTAAAATATTTAGTTGTTATATTGATATAACAACTAAATAATAAAGCAGGCTAAATTTTTCGAACCTATACGCAATAAAAAATACCTTTAAAATTGATAAAATTTTACACCAACAAAGAACTTTCGCAAATATTCAGCATTAATCTGGCGAAGTGGAAACGCTGGTCACGTGAATTTTTGCCGCCCGATCCGCTGGGCGGACTGCAATCCGGTTTTGCACGGCAATATAATCTCGATGAAGCTTTCTCCGTGTATCTCGGCGGGCAACTGGTGGGAAATTTAAAACTTACGATTCCGGAGGCCAGACGGGTGCTGCACGATTTGCATCAGTGGTTGGTGGATCATGATTTTTATTTTGACTTTTCAGGCACAGCCGATCCCGCAAAAAAATCGGCTCATCCGATTCAAAATTATCAGATCGCGATTATCAGCCCCCAAAGTTCCACCGACGGAGAACTCGGGCTGAGATATTGGATAAAGGCTGTGATGACATCTGATTCTATCCGATACCAGGGGGTGCCCATGCAACAGGAGCGATTTGTCGAATCGGCAATCTCATCGACTCACAATGAGTCGGCACCAATGAATGCCGCAAGCTATCGTATGCTGAATATCAGCTTCTTGCGCCAAACTTTTTTGGGGTATTTCGATTCTGAATAATGACATCTTCTGACTGCTTATCTCAAACAGGTTCACCCAGCAGTTCCAGAATGCGCGGCAATTCCATGGCCCGGAATTTACCGGCATCCCGGGGCAGGGCGATGCCCTGGTGCTGCAGCCAGTTCACCCGGGTTGCCACAGCCGCTCCGAAAAGTAAATTCATGGCCACCGTGACGGTTTGGCGGTTTTCAGTTTTTTCCAAAAATGTCCCCTTGGCCCAGTGGTTAAATGCCCCCATGGCGGGACCGCACCAGATCTGGTAGTCGATCTTGCGGGCCGGATCGCCGCTATTGGCCCAATTTGAAGACCGGCCTAAATAAGATCGAAATACGAGGGCCATTTTGTGTTTCGGGTTTTGCTCGGCCAGCTTTATTTGCCGCGGATCGCGCTCGGCAAAAAACCGCCGGGTCTGTTCCCATTCCTCCGGGAAACTGCACTTGAAAAAATCACGCTGCAAAATTTCTCGCTGCTTGGCAGGAATAACCTCATAGCTGTCGTACTGGCTGTAAAGTTCGTAAAGCTTGGCAGCGCGCAAAGCGAACATGGTGCCTCTTTTAAGAACCTGGACCTTGACCCCCAGTTCAAACATGTCGGCCGCCGGTGCCATGGTTACATCCGCCTGGTCGGCTTCAACGAGCATCTGCCGGACCGTATCCGACGTGCCGGCCTCCCGGCAAGCCTGATTGATGGAGCCGGTTAAAACATAAGCCGCGCCCAATGCAAAGGCCGCGGCCGCCGATTCCGGTGTGGCTATACCGCCGGCCAAACCGACACGAACCGGCGCCTGATAATTGTGGGCCGCTGCAACCTCGTCGCGCAGGGCCAGCATGGTCGGCAATAGCGTTAACGCCGGTCGATTATCGGTATGACCGCCGGAGTCGGCCTCGGCTGTCAGGTCCTCCGCCATTGGGATTTCAGCCGCCATAGCGGCCTGTTCCGGGGAGATCAGGCGCTGATCCACCAGCTGCCTTAAATATTTATCCGGTGCCGGTGCAAAAAATTTGCGTGCGACTTCGACCCGGGACACCTTGGCAATAATCTTGTTGGGGCAAATAACCCGGCCTTGGCCGTCACGGTGAATGCCGTTGACCCGATAAACAACCAGGGGCAGGGTGAGATCCAGGTAGGCCGATGCACTAACCCGGTTGATTCCGTGCCGCAGGTATAGATCGACAGTTGCCCGTTCGAGGGCGGGATCCGTTGGACTGTGAATCAGGTTAAAGCCGAATGGATGGTCCGGCATGGTTTGCTTCAGTCTGGTTATGGCGGATTCGATTTCAGCCGGCATCAGGCCCGCTGCCCCGAAAAAGCCCATCATCCCGTTGCGCCCGGCTGCTTGAACCATTTCAACGGAAGTAATGCCGTTGGCCATGGCGCCGGCCACGTAGGCATAGCGAAGCCTGTGGGCCGCTTTAAATCCCGGGTCCCCCAACTCCTGCGGATGCAATGGCGGCACATAGCCTATCAGCGGCAGGGCATCGGATCCGCTTGGCTGATCATCTCCGATGGTCAGCGTGCCGTTCTGGGCAAATGCCATTTTACCGTTAAAATCAACAAGAAATAAGGGGCGATTCACCGCCAGAATTGCGGTGCCCAGCGCTTGCGGGCTGGTGTTGGGCAAATCCCGCGACGGCTGCCACCAGCCTGATAGTCGGTCATTGGAATCAAGTCTTTGCACGATTTTTTTATGTTTCCTGATTTAAAATGATAACAAATGATTTTGTTGTGTGATTTCGGAGTGATAAAAAGCTCTTTTAGTTGAAAAGTTCGACTGTGTCAAGACTACTGAAATAGGTCCTATAGGTTTTATAGGGCCTATAGGTCATATAGGACCTATAACCAATAAGTCTTATAGGTCATATAGGACCTATTGCTAACCCCGGGGATGAAATTTCTCATGCAGGATCTTGAGCTGCTGCCGTGCGACGTGGGTGTAGATTTGAGTGGTTGCGATATCCACGTGCCCCAACATGACCTGGACGGCTCTCAGATCGGCACCGCCTTCCAGTAGGTGGCTCGCAAAAGAATGCCTGAGGCTGTGGGGAGTTACCTTCTTATGTAATTGGGCCAAGGCGGCATATTTACGCAGAAGTTTCCAGAAGCCTTGGCGGGTAATGGGCTTTGCCGCCCGGGCGACAAAAAGATAGGAGCTGGCGCGGTTTTTTAAAAGGGAGTTTCGGGCCATTTCAATGTAGGAATCAATCTTATCCCTGGCATGCGTCCCAATGGGAACCAGTCTTTCTTTTGAGCCCTTGCCGAGCACTCTGACAAATCCGGCTTCCAAATTAATGTCCTGCAGCTTCAAATTTACCAATTCGGAGACCCTCAAGCCGGCCGCGTACAAAAGTTCGAGCATGGCTCGGTCTCGCATACCACGGGGCTTGTCGGTGTCCGGCGTCTCCAGCAATTGGGTAACCTCATGCACCGAGAGAACGTCCGGCAGTTTCATACTGGTTTTGGGAAGATCAACCGTTCTGGCAGGGTCATGTTTGAGGATTTTTTCCTGAACCATAAATCGGTAAAATCCTCTTATGGAAACCAAATGCCGGGCCCTGGACCGGGCCCCTAAGCCGGCATTGCGCAGGGCGATCAAATGCCTGAGAATATAAGGGGTGTCCGATTCTGAAATTCGTGAGATTTTGTTTTGCTGCAAAAAATTTTGATACCTGAGTATATCCCGGCTGTAGGACTCCAGGGTGGTGTTGGAAAGCCCCTTTTCGATCAACAGATAATTCAAATATTGGTCGATTAAACTGTCGATCGGAAGCGGTGTCGATGAAGGCATATTTGAGGACCTCATTTGTAATATTATCGGGTCTGAGCAGCAGCAGAAGAATTGTACATCGAACGAGAAAAAATGAGCTAATATTGAAAATGATCTAAAATGATCTAATCCCGCTTCCAGCAGGGATTTTCTTGAGTTAATAAATTTAACATCTTCGTATTGGTTATCAAAATTTTTTATCGGTGTCTATCATTAACAGAAATTATCGGCCAATTAATGTCAAATTAAATATGGCGGTTAACTCATCTACTATAATGTTCTGTACTATTTAAAATCCTTT
>Ga0209339_1000257_pt1 | contig 19863 bp, 11 predicted proteins | sample OlaalgELextract3_FD_187376 | JGI IMG/M metagenome (GOLD analysis project Ga0209339, IMG submission 187376) | Olavius algarvensis symbiont microbial communities from Tuscany, Italy - Type A ELBA extract 3 (SPAdes) (version 2) | ecosystem: Host-associated > Annelida > Digestive system >... | reverse complement strand
TGAATCTGCTGTACAATACGCCGAGCGAGTGCTGTGACGAATATAAACTTATACAACTTTACCAGAAGAGTTCCGTGTGGTGTTTCGCTTTCTCACATACATCTACCTTTGAGTTAATTCCCGCAGTTGCCATGGCTCAACCAGGAGCCATGGTAACAGTATGGCATGGTAACTTTGTCCTTAGTCAAATTTGGAGATAATTGAATAAAAGTTTGTAATTTGCCGTAGATATGAACGTACAATAGACGTGTAAAATTTTGCTTAAAAATTCTCAGACATTGCGGAAAAAATCAGAAAACCTCAGCGGGATAAAAAAATTTTGACACACTGATACGACTACGCTACGAGTGCACTACAATACGTACGATTTTCATGTGAATAAATATTCTTATTCCTTGTATAGGCTGGTCTTCGTACAGAACTGGCTTGAGACTCGGACGATCTCGTTTCGTAGTCGAGTCACGAACTTGAACCTAAACTGGCAAATGCCAGCAGCACAACTAAATTTGTCCACGATCTGTCGGGAAAACAGCTCGGGGGATTTTAGGTGATGGAAGTAGCATGGGCACCCGCAGGATTTTTTTCCAGGGACAGGCAAACAAAGAGGGTGGTCAAAATTATCAGGGGGTCTGGGAGACATCCGTTCAGGGGCGAGCCCCGATGGAGTCTGGGGGTTTTGCCCCCAGAAGCTGACAACATATTTTGAAAATAACATACAAAAGCATCGGCTCCTGTGACGTTCGACAACAGTAAGAACGTACGATTGGCACAAAATAATTTATGTTCAAACAAATTAAACAACACATGATGCTCTTACCAGTACTGTACTACAGAAATAGTCAGTGTTTGTTAAACAATCACGATATCACGACCAATAAGTATCACAACAAATCACAACCGATGTTATCAAAAGCTTTGAAGATATTGAATACCTTCGTCAAACCTCCACTAAGTCTTTCCAAGGCTTTCCAAAGTCTTTCCAAAGCTATAGTCAAGTCCAATTTGCCACTCTTTCGTCCTCGTGCTTGACCACGACTGAAGCACGACATTAGTTTGTCTGTGTTGTAATTAATGCCAATTCGATGGGCATCTATCGTCCGTTAACGATATCCGCTACAGTGTGATCCAGTTAAATGTGTAAGTGTAAGGTGTCGGGTTCCGGTTTCCGGCGATTCTGTGGATGTATATACATCTTCTGCGTGTAATTGCGCATGCTTGATCGGTTCATGCAACAGCGCTAGCACTTCCGGAGGCGTACCGGGTGCCATTGCCGTCAATATACCTTATCAATTTTTCGCCTTCATGTATGCAAACCGAACCGCGTCAAAAGCAGTCACGTAAGCTTTTGTACTATTGCCATGATTCTGTCTAATTAGATCATTAGTTGAGTGATGCTAGCAAGCTAACATTTATAATGACAAGTCAGTGCGGCCGATGCGATAAGCCCCCGCCCCTTGTCTGTTATTTACAAAGAATATTTAACAGGAAGAGGAAATTGAAACAACAAGTAAATAAGTAAGCTAAGTGCATTGTATGTTCAAAAATCAATGCAAAGTTACATTTTCGATTGCATTTTTTCCAGATATGCCAAAACTAGAACTTCTAACTTTCGCAGGGTAGCGCGGCAACATACCGAAATTTAGTTCTCTTTCCAGCAGTGAAAGAATTTTGAAAACCCGTTAAGAATCGACAAAGTTATCGCCATGAGTTTGGTGTACTACTTTTTTGGGACACAGTTGATATGCACTAGAGGGTAAACAAGAAGCTCAGCTAACGCAGAGAGGCCGCGCAATGCTACACGTCATTGAATATTTTGCTAATTCACTCAAGATCACTCAAGGTCATTCGAAATGACACCATTCAGTAGATCGCACTTTGCATGCTAATCCAGCAGTGCTATGGCGGCCGTGATACTGATGTAGGCCTATGCTGGGTACTGGCCTGACTGGCCCAGTAGCGCTGCGGCCGCTCACGGCAGCTAGCACTGCTGGATTAGTCAGGCCAGTGCGCAGTGCCCGACAAGTAAGTGTTTCAGACGAGAGACAAACGAACAAAGGAACAGACGAACGCACAAACAGAAGGACATCGCCATCGATTATTAAAGCTATTCAGAGCATTGGATGACTTCAAAAAATAGATCAGACTTAGTTCTTAGACCAAACGGATTATCTGATTAGCAAGTTATGAAATTACTAGATAAGACCGAAGTTCAGATCAGAACACCGATCAGACCAGACTCTAAAACCTACTACCATGATCAGTATATCATTTCTGTTTACGATTATGACTTGTTTATATCTTTATTCATCAAAAAATGATATGACAAAGTGTCATCGATGATGCAGAGTGAAGAGTGGTGCAAAATGCAAGATCCGATATTTGGTCTGATCTTGAAGATCAGACCGAATTCTGGACTGATCTTGAAGACAAGACCAAACGCCTGTTGTCACTTGAAAAATTCACGCAAATTAGATCTCAGACCGGAGTTTGGTCTAAGAACTAAGTCTGATCTATTTTATTAAGTCACCCATTGTTTCTCTGAATCGAAAATCTGCTCGAAATAACGACGTAATCAGCAGTAGGCTAAATTGTAGAGAGAAGTAAAGCGCCTACTAAGCGTCGTCTGTTGTAATTCACGCGCGACATTCAATCAATCGCGCGCAACAGACGCTGCAGCTCAGCGGTATGCGGGATGCCATCTGCAGCTGAATCCGAGAGATTCGAGAATCGACATGTTTACTACCGAAACACGGCTTAAGACTGTCTTCAACTGAACTCTACTGAGTGATGTAGGCTATGCCCGCGGCACAACTCTTCGTCAGGCCTAAAGCCACTAAATTCTCATTAGCTGCGGTCCCGTCGTTTCATTCAGCAGTCGACAAGCAAACGACATCAAACCTGCGACGTCCGGGAAATAAAAAAGTCCCTCTTTCATTTTAAAGCGAATTACCGCCGTGCTGGGGACTTAAAGCAGACTCAAGAAAGCTACTAAAACTCGCATTAGTCGGTTTTCAACTTTTAAATTCATAGTCGCTGTCAACTCGAGTATATATTCTAGTCAGTTTTAGCGGTCCAGCTGGTCTTAGAGCACGAAAACGGTGTACGCTAAAATGTGATAACAACTGAAGCGTTCCTCACAACTGCGATAAAACTTTGTTGTATTGCAGCTTTACGATAGTTTTATTGCAGTTTTGTTGCAGTTGTCCGGACTGCTTCAGCCAACACGTAGGTGTTGTAACTGCTAGACAATAGGCCTGAACAAATGCCGTTGGACAGACGTGAAATTTTGCTTCTGTGCAACAAATGAACTGAAATTTTATGAAATTAAAACTTATAGGAAAAGACAGCATTCAGTTGAAGTTATCAAGTCCCTGCCTCAAAAGCGGTTGCTTGACGCGATGCCACGGCGACGTCCGTCTGTTTGTCTGTTCGTCTGTCGCGCAAAATGTGTTCGTCTGTCTGTTGCGTGCTGCAAAATTTCCGGAAAAGGGTTGGAAGCTTTGCTCAGTGAAAGGAATCTGTAAGTGGGTTAATCCGCGTAGGTCAGCAACGGAACGAAAGCCGTTAGCGGTCGACCGAAAACAGCACGAACAGAGGAAAATGTTAGATACCTTAAGCTGTTGATTAGCGAAAATCGGAACACTGACTTTGATGCTGCTCAGCCACTTTACCAAATATTATGTTAATTGAGTAAAATTAAACAGACTTGTGAAGAAATATGTGTTTTAAAGATAAAACGAAAAATTGTATATTAAAATATTCTTGCATTATATAGATATCGCGATTTTCGCGTTGGGATATTTTATTTTGACTCACCCTGTACCGGGTGGGCCAAATTTTAAACGGTGCCAATGCAGTTTCTGTCGTCGTAGTAAAGCACGTTTTCAAGAATTGTGTTAATCTTTAGCAGGTGAAATAACAGTTCATTTATGCACTTTGAAAAGCATAAAAATTAAATACTTTTCACTAGAGGGCGCTACAATACGTAACAATAGCTAATGATTTTTGTCTGTAGTAGCACTTTAGCTGTTTTACTTTATCACAACTTTTTACACTAAAACGATTTTATTAACAACTTTTATTGTTTAAAAAATCGTCTGATTTTGCTAGTATTTATTTCTTAGCATCTATAATGTACTGTGATCTTTTTGCTGGAAATAGCTGCCTGTTTTTGCTAAAATAACGCGTGTTGTATTTTCTGGACTCCGGAGTGCAACACGACTTTCTTTGCACATAGGCCTGTCAGCATGTATCATAAGTGATGATAGACGTGGCGCCCTCTAGCGTGTTATGCTTTCATAACAAAATAAAATTAAGATAAAATTGACATCATGTCATGTGTTACTGTACGTAGTTTATACCTGCCAAAAATAATTTAATTTTATAAATGTGTTCGCTTGTTACGAGCAAAAATGTAACTTGGCCCCGTTTAATTTGGTCCACCCTGTATATCAATTTACCAATCAGCAGCATTTTCGAGTGAGTCTGTCTTGCCGGTTGGCAGTTGATAATGAACTTCTCGCTGCCGCATGGAAGTGACGTGACAGCGCAATCTGTGTCTCGTTGGTTGCGTGTTGCAGCGTAAACCTAGAACGACTGATCAATGGTAGAAAATGACGGAAATACCAGGTGGCACTGTCTTCTCCGTTTCCCTTAGGCCGTCCATAATACATATCGCCTCGCAGTTGGTGTTGGGAGGGGGTTGATCCTCGGAATATTTCTATCGGCTATTCCTAAGCCGTGTTTGAGTTTTGGCGCATTTCTTTTCAAGCGAATTTATTTGCGGTGTTTTATGAGGAGAAGTGTCGAAATTGTATGTTTCACTGTGCACATAAGCCTGAGTTCTTTTAACAAGACGGGCGTCGAGCTAACAGCAGAACGGAAAACAATGTAAATGGATATACTATTTCTTTTACACCGCTGGTACGCCCATACGACCAGCAGGTGCGCTAACGCTACTAACAGTATTAACAGTAGGATAACGGTAATAACAGGTAGGCCTACTCTGTACCCGGTTGGTTGCGTGACACAGTTGGTAGAACGTAGGTCTTGACCGGCGAACTTTCCCTGTCCTGCGTTCGACCTGCAGCTGACGTAAACCGTCCGCTATAGGTCAGACGATTAAGTAGGCCAACTCAGCCTTTCATCAATAAGCTGCAATAAGATTATGCCATCGCAAGTCAGTGGTGGCGCCGTCTAGTGAACGCTTACGAGGTAGAGGCAGGTATGGTGTAGTTTGAGGGTGAGGTGCTCGCTATTAGGCAGGTTTAGTGCAGCGGTAACACGTTCCGGCTGATCAGCGTAGTTACTCTACGCTAGGCCCGGTTAGTGCCGAAGTGGGTGACCGTCTTTGGACGAGTAAACCACTTCGGCGCGGAACCAGGCACCCAGGCCTACTCAGCCTGAGCCTGTCCAGGCTGAATGATTACCCAGCGTAAGTTGGGGAAGTAAACAGGCATATCGCGTGATACACCAACCCGTATCCGTAGTTTCGCAGTGTTCGCTGAATGCCTGGCTGTAGGATTGGCTTGCGGAGATCAGCGCCGACTTACGGGAAGTGGTAGCGCATTAAAGGCGTTTCGCGACAATGCGCTATACATATACACATTACTTTACTTTTTGTCGCGCGATGCGATGGGGCGTATGAAAATGCAAGTACGGAAAAATCAAGTAGAAATGTCGGCGCAAGCATCGACAGATGGCGCAACCATCGATGGATCGCGCTGCGAAACAGACATTACAAAACACCCAAACAAACATGTGAACTTGAGAAATAACTTTAAAGTAGGACCAAGGGAATAGGACTGGGCGTTAACGTGGATAACAGTAATATAAGTGAAGTTAAACAACTATAATACTGAATAAGTGCTATAATACTGGCCCTGTTTACTCGTAGTTGCTTTTTCCGTACTTGTATTTTCCACTGTCACACATTTTGCCTTTTCTGTACTTCTATTTTCCATACTTGCATTTTCCAGTACTTGCAATTTCAGCGCCTCCGATGCGATGCATAAGCGCGGCCTATGCCGTCATGCGGTGTCTGCGTGTGTGTCTGTGTGTCTGTCACGTTCGTGCATTCTGTCAAAACAAATAAAGATATCATCGAACTTTTTTCACTGTCGGGCAGCCACACTATTCTAGTTTTTTTTCCACACCAAACGGGATGGTGATATTCCGACGCTAACTCCCGTAACGGGGGCGTCGAATGCAGGTGGGGTAGGCAGAAATCGCGATTCTGAGCTTATATGCCTGCTGTTGACGCTGCAACAGGCGAGGTGTTGTAAACATGGTCGCCGGTGGACGACGGCCATCTCGCATATTGTGACAATTATATCGCTGGTCGTATACTGCGGGTATTTGACCACCAAGCGCCACGCGCAACAGAGTCACCGTCTCCGTGGTTCTTCGGCGAGAGAGCGACCAAGCGCGCTCTCGCACTATACATGTAGACAATCACGATGGATCGTGTGTATGACAGCAAGACTTGACGTTACGCCAAAGACAACAGAACAGAACCGAATTGTATGCACTAGTAAATCCGAAGCTGAAGTAACTAATAATAACAAGAACTTAGCTATCGCAAACAGATCGCGCGTCAGCTGCGCAGACAATACGTCGAAGGCATTCATAGGCCTAAATATTATACTGTGACCTTGAAATCTAGGTTTAAGGGTCATTCAAGGTCACTGGAAACGGAACCATTGGACAGACCATACACAACTTTCTATTAGTCGAGTTATTTGACGTTAAATATTATCGTGACCTTGAAGTGTGGGTTAGAGGTCACTCAAGGTCATTGAAAGTGGTACCATTTGAAAGATTGGGTACGGTTTCCTATTCGCCTTCCATAGTAACTATAGCCGTATCTTTAGCCATTTCGGAGATATTCAGCGTCAAAGAATGGCCTGACCTTGAAATGTTGGTTTGGGGTGGTTCAAGGTCATTGAAAATGGCGCGGTTCGACAGACCATGTATGACTTTCTATTAGTCCGCCATTGTAAGTATAGCTCTATCGTGTACTGTTTGCGATTTATTTGACGTTGAATAATATCGTGACCTTGAAGTCGGGGTTAGAGGTCACTCAAGGTCATTGAAATTGGTGCCATTCGAAAGCTTGTGTGCGGTTTCTTATCCGCCTTCTATAGTAATATGGCGATATCTTGTATCGCTTGCGAAATATAGCGACTTATAGGTAGAAAATCGCGAAATTTTTATACCCCACGTGTATTTGGCGCCCCCGCAGGGGGTGACCCCGTCGGAATCTTGTAAAAATGTTTGATGCTGGTAAAACTAGAATGATGGGGCTACCTATGGTGCAAAAACTATGACGATGTGTTAAGCCGTTTTTATCTGGTACTGGAACGTAACGGACAGACAGACGGACGGATAGACGGAGAGACCGATTTGCTATATCAATATCGCGCGTCAGTATCGCGCGTCAGTATGCTGACGCGCGATAAAAAACTGCGCTTGAGGTATTGTACTATTGACGCAACGAAGCTAACTGCTGACAGACACGAAGCATCGCGCGGCCTTTCTGCGACAGCAGAGCTTCTTGTTTAGTATATAAGTCCACTTACCTTTCCACGTACCTTAGTGCCGGACCGGCTCACTTTTACGACTGCGACTGGTGATTTCAATGTTGTATAAGTGTGTAAAATGGCTGTGTCGCAGGTTGTGATTAATGTGTTGGACAACAATGACAATCAGCCGCTGTTCGACGCAGTCAACGGTTCCTACTCTGTCACGGTCCGCGAAGACGTTCCACCAGGAACCGTCCTGCTGACCCTCTCGGCGTCCGATGCCGACATCGGCGCCAACGGTGAAGTCCAGTTCTCGTTTGCCGAGCGATCACCGCGAGATTTGGCGACGAGATTTGAGGTGCGGCCGACCACCGGGGAGATCGTCACGGTCGGCGCCCTGGACCACGAGATACAGCCACTCCACCGCCTCTACGTCGTCGCTTCCGACAAACCGGAAGTAGAAGAACCACTGTCGTCAATCGCCACCGTCGAAGTCCACGTGGTCGACGTTAATGACCACGCCCCAAGGATACGCGTTAACGCCCCCAGCGTATACCCGACCGGAAACGGAAATGGAAATACGACGCTGACGGTGGAGCGAAACGCGCCGAGCGGCACATTTGTCGGTCACGTGACGGTAGACGACGCCGACAGCGGTGAAAACGGTCGTTTCCGGTGTCGCCTGTCCGGCGCACACGCGGCGAGGTTCCAGCTGCACCGGATGTATCGAACAGAGTTTAAGATTGTCACGACTGCCAATTATTATCGCAACGTTTACGACGATGCCGTGCAGTTTTCTATTGTCTGTCGCGACGACGGAGTACCATCTTTGATCTCGGCACTTCCGGTATGCATCTCTAGCCATGGCGAATGACGTGCTTCTGTAGAATTGCTTAGATTTTAGCGCTATTAAGTACGTAAGTAAGCAAATAATAATGAGTTGGGCCTACATATGCATATGCAACACCGTCGCGCCCTGATTCTTTATAGACGTCGGCGCTTTATAAATCATTTACTTACTTACTTACTTACTTAGATACGCTTGAATATACCGTAGTATTTAAAAATAGCGTATTTTTGCAGCAGTTTGCAGCAGTTCGGCGATCGCGCCTTTCCTGTCGTCGCCGCTCGTGTCTGGAATGGAGTGTCACCTGACGTTACGTCGGCCCCGTCACTGCCTTCATTCAAGAGACGACTCAAGACTGAACTGTTTACACGGAGCTATCCCGATAGCTCCGGCCGTGTCTGACTTTCCATTTAGGCTACTTGTCGATGCTGTAACACACGTCGTTTCGGTTTTTCGTGTCTGTAAGGTGCCCTAGCAGTCTTCTGACAATTACGTCACCTTAATCTGTTCTTTTATGATGATGATGAGTTTCTTAGCGAAGTTCAGTGAATAGGTAATTAACTCCGACAACGGGTCACGTCATCTGTGACAATGAGCATCATTATTATAAGACGAGACATTGTCGTTTTTTATATTGTATTCATTAGATATTCATTAGAGGGTAAACAAGAAGCTCAGCTAACGCAGAGAGGCCGCGCAATGCTACACGTCATTGAATATTTTGCTAAGTCACTCAAGATCACTCAAAGTCATTCGAAAGACACCCTGAGGACACTGTATTCTATGGTAACTGTCTTTCTATTTCGTACCGCTTCTGAGACATTCAGCGTCAAATAATGGCATGACCTTGAAATATGGGTTAGGGATCATTCAAAGTCATCGGAATTGGCACCATTCGATAGATCGCATACGAGTTTCTATTGGCGATCTGTAGCTATGGCCCTTTCTTGTATTATTTCCGAGATAAAGTCGTAAAATCGGTATTTTTCATACCCCACCTGCATTCGACGCCCCCGTTTAAGAATCACCGTCGGAATACTGCCGTAACGCATCGTGTGGAAAAACTAGAATGGTGGATCTATGAGACAGTGATAAGGTTTGAGAATATGTTACTGTTGGGACACAATACGCGAACGTGACCGACACTCAGACAGACACCCAGCAAGACACCGCACAACGGCGGCGGTTTGGCTTAGTGGTAGCGCGTTGGCTTCGATCAACGTAGTTGCGCTACGTCAGACCCGGTTAGTACCAGGATGGGTGACCGCCTGTGGACGGGTAAAACCATCTCGGTATGTAACCAGCCAGCTAGGTCGACTCAGCCTTTTACCCTCTTTGGACGGTAAAATGAGTATCAGCTTTCGGGCTGAGTAATAATAATAAATGGCGATGGTGGGTGTAGTTTCTGGCAGCCTGTACAGGCGGACTCACAGCCTAAGTCGTCTGGCTTGGTCTTGGGTCGGCGGCCGCTTGGCGCCATTCTACATTCATCAAATGAACCGGGTGAACTCTCGCAATGGCTCTGCCATGATGACAGCACAATAAACATTGTCTTGGTTATTATAATAATAATTATTATTATTATTAACGGCATAGGCCGCGCTTATGCGTAGCATCGCGCGGCAAAAGTGATTCAAATTGCAGTAAAGTGAGTTATATACGGGAGAAATGACCGTGTGAAACAGGTATATGTGGTAGCAGTGTCGCCCCAAGCTGGCAAGAACAACCGGAAGTCGCTGCAATGCGGTCGTCGTCTATATGACGTCACGATGTCGGAGAATAACCCTATATCGGCTACGATCGTCAAGGTGAGCGTGTCCGGAAGTGACGTCACGTTTGCACTAGACGACGCTGAGGACGCGTTCGTCTCCGGACTGGTTCACGTGCACTCGAGAAGTGGAATAGTTGCGTCGAGAGCGTCGCTCGACCGCGAACGCGTCGATGCCGTTAGTTTCGGTGTCGTCGCGACCGAAGCCGCCGGACGCGGGCCGAGATCGGTCACGTGTCGTGTCCACGTGACCGTCGCCGACGTAAACGACAACGCGCCTATCTTCGAGTTTCCGTCGCCGGAAAATGACACCATCGTTCTGACTACAGGTCGCCGATACGACCGGAAGCCCATAGCCCAACTGAAAGCACGCGACTACGATTTCGGCGCCAACGCCAGAGTTACGTACTCGATCGAAGCTGGTACCCCGTTTACTGTCGATCCAACGACCGGACTTGTGTCTGTGACCGGAGATTTAGATTCTCTCGTTGCTCAGAAGGCAAACATCCGGGTCGTCGCGACGGATTCCGGAAATCCTGCGATGTCGACAACCGGGGTTTTGAAGCTGGTTCTTGAACACCCGGAAATCGACACGCAGCAGCGCGACCAGACGTCTCGCCGACGTGCCGCCAACCGCCAAACCGGAACCGGAAGTAATTTCTGGATCATCGCGGCGATTGGAGCGGTAATTGTCGTGGCGGCAATTATCATAACAAGCATCGTCGCCATTCTCGTTTTAACGGACAGGCGTCGACGCAGTCAAAAAGGCGATTCGCCGGAAGCAACTGCACTTCCGGTTATAGACGGCGGAAACGCAAAACACGAAGCGACGTTTAAAGGCGCCAATGGTGACGTCAGAAAGACGACAGCTGCTGTCCCCGCAAGCAACATCCAGAAACTGCAACAAGTAAGATAATAATCTACATCATTACCTCGCGACAACGACAATAATTGGCGTCGTCGTCGTACTTCTAACAGTGCTAGCTCGCTTGTTCGTTGTATAACGTGATTACAGAACTACACCATGTTCCAAAAAAGTAAGCCCCTCGATGTTTAATAATAACTTTGGCAAATCTGAACCGATTTTCAAAATTCTTTCACCGGGTGATTTGTAAGAAAATTATCTATGTACACGTCACAAAGATTTCCATCTCACCTGCAATATGTTGCTACACTACCTTGTGAAAGTCGAAAATCCAAAAAAAATATTAACAACTTTTCACGTTGAACGTGACAATTAATATGTTTAACTAAAAGTTAATGTGAGATCTTATATAACCTACCGCGAAATTATCGCACTAATGATTTTACTTAAATATATGTACAACATACGAAGTATGGCCTAGAAAGAACGAAGATGGTGCGAAGATAATCATGGTGAAAAAATCGCCATGATGCAACAATGTTCAACTGAATAAGGTTCAGCTGTTGATTCGAGACGTCGTCTGACAAACTTCAATATGTTAGTCAGTCAGTCAGTGTAAGCAGTCTTGAGACAGACAGTCTGTCTAACTACTGTTAAAATTAATGTTAAATCAAGTCCCCAAAGTGTCCTCAGGAACATGTCAACAGTCTGTTGAGGTGCTGGACATTTTTTTTGATTTTTTATTTTCGCAAGGTAATTTAGCAACATATTGCAGGTGAGATGGAAATCTTTGTGACGTGTACATAGAGAATTTTCTTACGAATCGCCTGCTGAAAGCGGTCCACATTTGCCAAAGTTATTATCACACATCAAGGGGCTTACTTTTTTTAGAACACGGTGTAGAAAACCCACTCGACCGAAGCGGTCGAGAATGATGCCTCCGCCAGCTCTCCAGTTACAACTTTGACGTCGTCTGACCTTGACCTTGACCTTTGACCTGCTGACCCAAGGCCGTAGCCAGGATTTATATTTAGGGGGTTATTTCTTCCTATTCCTGCACTGCCATTCGCCCCCCCCCCTCCGCTCCCCTTCCCCTCCCTTCGCTCCATTTCCCCTTCTCTCCTCTTCTTTCTTTTCCCCTATTTTCCCTTCCCCTTAATCCAGCTATTATGTCCGGGGGAGCACTGTAAGCTCCGCAGCGGGTGAAAGCGGCGGAGCCCGGCCGACAAACGATTTCTGGCGAATTTTGGTGAATTTTCAGCTTAAATGTGAAACATCTGACAATGACACTGACGTAGCTTTAAAGTCTCAGGTTCGAACTGAACTTAGAGGTGACCTAGAAATTTTTCGCGTTTTTTCTGGATGTTACAAAGCCAGTAACCCTCCCTGCCTACGGGCCCGTGCTGACCCAAATGTTGATCGTTTCCCCTGTACCTCGTGGACCACTGGCGCCATCTTGCAGAAAAATCGGCGGACTCGTTTTCAAAATATCGTGTTCATAAGACTGGCAACGGGGGAGGGATGGGGCGGATGAATGGACAGATCGAGAACATTGTGTATCCGCTAGTCTAGACTGTCCAATGCATAAAAATAGCTACAGCATAATTTTTTCCAGAAATCTATAGCCAATCAGAACCGATACTACATTAGGCCTACATCATGTATAACTCTGTAATCGACATGCACTGTCACATGTCGTATAATTTTATAGTCTATGTTATTTAATTAAGTTTGACTAATTTCGCTAGTATGTTCTTTTTTTCTTTTTTATTGTTGTTGTGCTACCATTAATATGGTGAATAAAGATTTACATTATCGATAAACTTTCGGAACACAGCGGCATTCGCTCGAGATCCGGACATTCCCCCTAGACATACTCCCCTCGGACATATTCCCCGGATATTCCCCCTCCCGGACAATTCCTTTTTACATGGTGAAGGACATTCCTCCTTCTACTACCACCATCCACCAATCTACAGTATAAAGCAATCTACGGTTAACGTCTACAGAATTGATAGCGGTAGATCGGTTAGGGTCAGGAATGTAGGTTAGGGCCAATTTTCAAAAATTTCCCAGCCCTGTCGGTCGGTTAAGGTGAGGGTTAGGGTCATACGGGTTAGTGTCAGTTTTCAAAAAATCCCCGTCTCGTGAGTCGGTTATGGTTGGAATTAGGATTAGGGTCAGGACCCCATGGCGTGGGCGGTTAGGGTTAGGATCCCGTGTTGTGGGTCGGTTAGGGTCAGGGGTATGGGTTAGTGCCAGTTTTCAATTTTTTTGTTTTCACAGCGGGGGGAATGTCATAGGTGGAGAGGGGAATTGTCTGGGTGGGGGAAATGTACGGGGGAATATGTCCGACGGGGGAATGTTCAGGGGAAATGTCCTACACTTATTGGTTCTGGGAAGGTACCGTTAAGTCTTGGACCAAGTTGATTCAAAATCACAATCGCCTGGTCCAAACGCTGCGAAGAAATACTAACGCCATCTAGCGAGTGTCAGTAAAACAAGCGGAGCGAGGTTCGCCGTGCTTGACACTGCTTATTGTATACTTTTTCTCATTTTTTTTAAATTTTTGTGTGTGAAAATTTTCGCACTTTACAAGTATGCATGTGTTGCAATAGTATCGACAGCACTATATGTAGTAATAATAATAAATTTAACGATAACTGCAACTAAAACTACAGAGCATTCACAGAGCGCAAACCTCCGCCAAGGCGAAAATCTCAAGGGGGTAGTTTTTCACGAGGAACATATCGTCTCCTGGTTTGACCTTAAAGCATACTCAAAGGTCCTGAAATTGGAACAAAACAACAGATGAGACAAGCATGAATTCTGTAAACTCACATTAAATAAACCTACTAAACCAAATGCGAAGCAAATGGTCAGATAGTTCTTCTTAGACAACGCGACGTACAAGCAATAAGCAGGTGCGAAAACCTGCGGTGAGGCACAATGATGGGTGGTCATTGAACAACTCGACAGCTCGCTGCATGGGCAGTAATTATCAGCTAGTTCTCGCTGCAGTAGTCAGTCGCACGGTCCTTGTACCGAAGGACCGGTCTGAGACCGGCCCAGCTTGCCTCCTTCTCTTATCGACGAAGTCACATTACACTCGTTGACCCAAGCGACGACGCAAATGCAATAGGAATTCGATATAACGGGCCGCGACGTCCTAGACACTGACACGCCCAGCTACATAGTGCACTATCCCCCTCCCTACACTTTATCCCCCCCGCGTTTTCGCCTCTTTCTTCTACCCTACTTGACGCCAAGCAAGGCAGTCGTCGTACGCAGTCGTGCAACAGTTCGATTAAAACGACGGGCTGACACTTGTCTTGTACGTTTCTTTCACTGAATACTTCACACGTTATTAGGTGACCGACTCAACAAGGAGGTCGCATATGACAACCTTTATTCACCACCAGCAGTGGTAACATACACAAAGTAAAAGGCATATGTCATAGGTGGGTGCAGTCGTGTAGTGGTAGAGTATCGGACTCGTAACCGAAAGGTTGCTGGTTCGACTCACACCCGGTCCACTGCAAGCAACCTTGAGCAAGTTGCTAACTTACTGTGTGCTCAGGCCAACTCAGCCTGCTACGCTCAGCGGGACGGGAAATGAGTACTAGCTACGGCTACGGGGTGAAGGCATAGTGTGGCTGATTGGGGCGATGGTATGATTGCTAGCTGCACCGTGGGTCCAACTGTCCGTCAGCGCGGGCAATGGGTGGCCACATAATGCGCTGCGGCACCATTGGCTCACACCAATCATCTGCCACTACCGAGATTGTAAAGCGCTGCTGGTTGCGAAACTGACCAATGTAAGCGGCGCTATAACAAGTGTTCAGACCTTTACCTTTACCTTTATATGTGTTGCCATGGGACTGTCTTCATATTTGTCTGTTGCGTCCGGCTATGGCAAGGAGACAGTGCAGAACTGAGATCCGGTCTGACACAGTACTTACTCGCATATGAACTACCGGTAAACCTATATCATCTTGTTTGAAATCTTATATTCTAGATCGTCTACTCTGACATCATCAGCCTCACCATCACCATCATCATTATTATGTAAATCTTTATTCCCCATATTTATGGTAGCACAACAATATAACTGAAATGCTAGAGATAAAAAGCAACAAATTTTGTAAGAAAATTAAGTGTAATAAGAGCATGCTAAGACATTTCAATATCAGTGTAAGCTAAACGTCTTTCTTTTGTTTGTTATTGTTACACTGTTATACACTGTAGTTAAGATAGTTACGATAGTTAGGCCATATCACTGTTTGTTTGTTTGATGTTCCAATTTTTTTCTTCTTTTATTTCTTCTACCATTCGTGGTGAATAAAGATGTTCATTAATGCGGCGATCACAAATTCTCTTACCATGACTCCATAATTAATGGTCGTGCCTACTCATTTCTCGTGTGTATTGTTATGCCCCCGACCGCAGGGAATGGGGCAATAAGCGTTGCTTTTGTCCGTCCGTCTGTTTGTCCGTCCGTCGCGTACATAGCGAATAATTCGAAAACCGAAATGCCTAGCGTTCCCAAATTTGGAAGGTAGATTGCCCACCTTAGATGCGACTCGCACACCAGTTTCAAGGTTAAACGGTCAAAGGTCAGGGTTAGAGGCGGGCGGGAGCTTACCGTGTCGGCCGAACCCGGCGGCCACACTACTTGTTTCACTGTGGAATCCTTTACCAGCTGCTACAGTACTGCATTGTCCGATAATCTACAGCGGTTTATTACGTCGATTAACAAGTGTATCGGAGTCGACATGATAAGCCCCCGCTCACCGCCAGGTGCTGCCACGTAGAGAATGACTTAACAAATTTCACAGGTGACAGACAAACGAACGAACGAACAGACGAACAGACAAACAGAAAGACATCGCCATCGCATTTGCGAGCGGGGTTTAATAATATCGATTTACTTATGCGCTGTTTGGTAGTTTGATCCATTATTATGCACGTATTAACGTATTTACTTACGATTTTTACTGCGCGACGCGCATGCATAGCGCGGACTATGCTGGAAAAGATGTCTGTCTGTCCTTCCGTCTGCCCTTCTGTCCGTCCGTCTGTCTGTCTGTCGAAACGGCTAAACATATCTATTTTTTCACCATAGGGTAGCCACACCATTCTCTGACGAGATCCCATAACTGAGGCGTCGAATGCAAGGGAGGTATAAAAATCGCTTCGACCGATATCTCGCTTTATTTCGGAATGATACAATGATGCAATATAGAGCCATAGTTACTATGGAAGGCGAATAGAAAACCGTAACGAAGCTTTCGAATGGTGCCATTTTCAACGACCTTGGACGACCCGTACCCCCGATTTCTAGGTCACAGCATCATTTGATGCTGAATATCTCAGAAGCGGTACGAGATACAGGTATAGTTTCAATAGAATACTAGTAGAGACTTACGCAGTACGCACGCCTTACTCAACAGTGTCATTTCGAATGATGTTGAGTTACCTTGAGCGACTTAGCGAAATATTCAATGACACGAAGCCTCGCGCGGTCTCTCTGCGACAGCTGAGCTTCTTATAGTCTATCGCTTTTGTAATATTAACTAGTGGGTATATACGGGAATTCTATTAACGATGACGCTAACCGTTTCAACGATCGCGGCGTTACATCATTACTTTGCGGCCGACAGTTACTTCGGTTGAGATGAGTGAGTAGTGCATTGGCCGGCGTAATTATTAATAATTGATATAATTATGACGCCATAGCGTTGCTAACGGTAGACAGTAATCGATATCGACAGCTAGCGTCGTCGTCTAATGATTTCTTTATCACCGACAACAGCGGACGAACCTGCCACTGTCGTAAACTTATCTCGACGGCCGACAGCTCGTTTGCACCGAGACCAAATTGAATAAATGCGTGAGTGAGTGGATAGCTTCGTAGCGACACATTAGGATATAAACAGCCATTGAGTACCATTAGACGGTCGTAAACGGCGTGTGGGGAGTAAATACACTCGTAAATATATAAGCCTTTAGTGCCTCGATGACAGACAAACAAGCGTCGTCGTCACAGAAAATATAGTACGATAATGAATAAAAACAGACCCGTGTAACAGTTCATCAGTAAGTTTACATGATTAAAGCGACAACGGAGAACAAAAGAGCGCTAACAGAAACAAGTGTATCGGAGACGATACGAAAGCCGCCGCTCGTCAAAGCCCAAACTGCATTAAAACAAAAAAATACAATATGGCGAAAAACGATTTTCAATATGGCGGATGAAATTCTTACACCCTGCAATGTGGCAGGTGGCTTTGGGATGTCATGTCACTGAATTCGCCCAAACGTCTTCCATATTGGAATTCTACATCTGGTTTCGATTTCGACCATATCACCGCAGTCGACATGTCATTCTGCACCAGTCTGCGAAATTTTATCGAAATCGAACCACCCTCGGCACAAAAAAATGACGTCGTTTCGATTTTCAACACGGCGGATTTTAGGGGTCCAATAATGTGTTCTTTGGAAAGCCTATGTACGACTTCCTATAGGTCGTCGATAGACACCATAGATCCAAATTGGTTAGTTTTTGATAAAATCGTGTTTTTGCATTTTTACGTCAAGATTCAAGATGGCGAATCACCGCCATCTTGGATTTTATGGGTCCTGTAGTGGGTTCTTTGAATAGCCCATGTACGACGTCCTTCTAAAATTTTGTAAAAACCGCACAAGGGAATATACCCCTTTTGGGACAAATTTATACCAAAGGTTACCAATTTCGGAAATTTTGGGGCTGTCAGCCCATATTTAAAAGCCACAACAGTGAAATTTAGCGCGAAGGTACGGACCTGTGACACTCTCCTGTGACACCGTTTCCTATAGGTCGTCAATAGACACCATAGCTATAAATTGCTTAGTTTTTTTTGAGAAAATCGCGTTTCTGCATTTTGGCGTCAAGATTCAAGATGGAGGATCACCGCCATATTGGATTTTAGGGGTCCCGTAATGGGTTCTTTGAAAAGCCCACGTACGACTTCCTATGTCGTCATAGAGATTAAAGCTGTAAATTGCTTAGTTTTTGAGAAAATCGCGTTTTTTTGCATTTTGGCGACCAACAGACAGGCAGACAAACAGACAGACAGACGAACGAACAGATGGACAGCATCGGTGCACTATGCCGCTCTGGCTGTGGCGAGCGGCGGCTTAACAATCCATCTTAACACACGGTTAATTCCAGCAGTTTATAGGAACAGTATATACAGTAAGCAACTGCAACTACCACCCGACCGCTTTCGCTAAAATGCTTGTTTATTCGGCATTATACAGTGTAAATGAAAGGAGAGCATTTGCGTGAAAGCAATCCGTCTGTTAGATGCAGATGATTACAAATGGGTACAAATTTTAAGACGGATTTATAATTTTAGTATCCATTTTTGCATGACTTCACTGGTAAGGGCGAGGATAACGCTTTACGTGGAGCATCGACAAACTGATAATTACTGTTTTAGAGCTATGACTTTGTCGCCCTTACAGTGAGTTTGAAACTAGCCAGTTTTTACCAATTATATTTGCTGTTTTATTATCGAAAATTCTGTTGAATCTTCCACCAAATTGGGTTCATGTAACTATCATATCATTGAGAAAAAATATACCATGCAGCGGATGATTTTTCGCGGAGATATGTCGTTAAAAATGCGGCCGTCGGCTCTCTTGAATTTTCGAAATTTGCATTTTATGTCACGTGACCTCTATCGCCATGTCATTCTGCTTCACCATGCAAAATATCAATGAAATCGGACAGTCGGCTGCTGAGTTATGGCCAAAAAAAACCGATTTTCAATATTGCGGACGTCCGCCATTTTGAGTTTACAAATTTTCATTTTTGGTCGTGTGGCTGTCGTCTCTTTCATAATCTGCTATCATCATCAATCGGAGCTTGTCGGTGACGTTGCTGTTCCTATGAGTGCCCGCCAAGCTACTAACGTGTGTCAAATTTCATCAAAATCGGATGATTTTTCGCGAAGATATAGCGTTTTAACGATTTTTAAAATGGCGGCCGTCCGCCATCTTGAATTTGTTGTGACGTCATAGTATTGCGTCAAAGAATACATTTTCATTGTTTCAATATTGTCCCGAATTTTCATCTTGATTGGTTTTGTAGTTTTTAAGATACGCAGAATATCAGGTTACGGCATTTTTGGCTGTATGCAATTGATCACGCCAATTTTGGGGTTCCGCATGCGCGGTATCATGTGATCCGTATGTGGGGGGGGGTGAAATCTAACCTCACATTTGGTTTTGGCATACCCATGTGTCCTATTTAATAAATAACTTTTATGGAACTATCTTAAAAATATCGGGTGTTTCTTACTAACTCCCATGTTAAGTTCTAGCGTTAGAAAAGCGGTTTTTGGGGGTAAAAAAGGAGTGTTACCACCGGGAACGAACTTACCATTAAACATGTTTTTGGGTGAATTGAGCGTTAAGCCACGCTTCTCATGGTGCGTTGAAGGAACTAGAAAATGTATCTTTGTATAATAAAGCATGCTAGGTGACAACTTCACCCGTACCCCCAAGCCACGCCCCTTTCCGATATCCACTATTTTTGGCATGTGGAGTCAGGTGTCGGACGTAATCAACCATGCCAACTTTTATCTAAATCGGTTACAGGGTTATGCCCCGAGGGGGTCGAAATTTGCCTTACTCCATTGACTTGATGTATCGCCCTTACAACAGTGTAAGCACTAACGTGTCGTAACGTGCGATAGTGGCGCTTAAATACAATACAATTTATTGAATAGCAGCAACAAACGTGCATGCAGTAATAGATTTGTAAATGTCACAATAGTTAGTAGTAAGTAATAATAGTGGTAAAATTAAAAGA